>Ga0182027_10006673_pt1 | contig 17206 bp, 17 predicted proteins | sample 712E1DmetaG_FD_121300 | JGI IMG/M metagenome (GOLD analysis project Ga0182027, IMG submission 121300) | Permafrost microbial communities from Stordalen Mire, Sweden - 712E1D metaG (Illumina Assembly) | ecosystem: Environmental > Terrestrial > Soil > Wetlands > Permafrost | place: Sweden... | reverse complement strand
TTTATTGGTCGGGGCGGTCAGATTTGAACTGACGACCCCCTGCGCCCAAGGCAGGTGCGCTACCGGGCTGCGCTACGCCCCGACTTCTTTCCTATCTTAGCGGAACCGCCTTTACTTGTCTTCGAAGGTCCCGTTGACCGAACAGCCGCTGGCGTCCCCGATCACATTGATCGTTGCCGCGCGACCGCCGGTTCGCCCCGTCAACAGCGCACCAGCGGGATGCTGCATCACCTCGACCGTGAAGCCCGCCTTCTGCAGCGCGTCCTTGTAGAACTCCACCACCTTGTCGAACCCATCGTTGGATTTGAAGGAGAATGTGCCGGCCGCGCCGCCCGCAGCCTGGCTCGAAAAGCCCTGGACCGTCGCGCCGCCATAAGTCGGCAGCCACGCCGGCATCTTCACCGCGCCCGCGCCGAACTTGGCCGTGCCCTGGTCGGTCTTCACCGTGAAGGAGCCCGTATCGCCCTCGCCGTGCCCCTCCATCTCGACCTTCTTGCCCTCCGACTCGAAGCTCATCTTGCCGCGCTTGATGTCCTCGAAGTTCATCGTCACCGTCTTGCCGGTCTTCTTGTCACGGACCGTGATGATCCCGCGGTTCTCGTCGACGGAAACCAGCTCCGCGTCCGGGTTGGCTGCTACCATCATCTTCACCACTGCCAGCTCGGGATGCCGCTGCATCAGCTCGGGGTCCATGCCCGCCTGTTTCACTTTGTGGGCGATAAAGAGTCCGCCGACGGTCACCGCCGCGACCGCCAGGAAAACCAGGACGGCGCATCCGCCCAGGATCCAGACCACTGGGCTGATCTTCTTGGGCGCCGGCAGGCCCGCGCCCATAGGCGGAGGCTGCGGAGGCTGCGGCGGGGGCAGGGGAGGAACGTTGCTTGCCATAGATGGGACGATTATGCGTGCCTGGACGCGCCAAAGTCAAGACCACCGGCCGAGATACTGGATGAGCGATGCCGGGTCGTCGGTGATAATGCCGTCCACGCCGGCGCGGATCAGGCGCGCCCAATCGCGCGGCCGGTTCGCCGTCCAGGGGACCACGCGCAAGCCGGCGGCGTGAGCTCGCGCCACACTCCCGCGCGTCACCAGCCGCTGGTAAGGACCCAGGGTCGCCGCCCCCGCCTCCTGCGCCAGCCGCAGAAAATTCCGCCTGCCGAACTGGCAAAGCGCCGCCAGCGGCGCGGTGGCGTCCAGGGCGCGGATCGCTCTGAGGACCCGTAGATCGAACGACTGCAGTTGGACGCGCCGGCCCAGCCCCCGTCGCCCGACCGCCTCCAACGCGAGCGCCGCCAGCGCCTCCGGCCGCAGTCCATATTCCGGCCGCTGGGGGAAGGTCTTGACCTCGATATTGAAATGGAACGAGCCGCGGTCCGCCAGGGCCAGAACTTCGTCCAGGGTCGGAATGTGCGCCCCGGGCACGGCGGCCTGGAGGGGAAAGCGGCGGTCGGTGAGCGAGCCGCAGTCGAACCGGCGCAGCTCGGCGAGGGTCAGCCGGCTGACCACCCGGCCGCCCGGCGGCCCCTGGTAGAGGCGGCGCCTGAGGACTGGATCGTGGCACACCACCAGCACGCCGTCGCGGCTGGCCTGAATGTCCAGCTCGATGTAGTCCGCCCCGGCCGAGATAGCGTATTCGAAGGCGGCCAGCGTATTCCCCGGAAACGCGGCGCGCGCGCCCCGGTGCCCGTGCACGGCGATCCGCTGGCCTGGCATCGCTATCATCATAGCGGCGTAAAGTGCCGGGCCGTCGAAGCCGATAGAAAGGACGTGGAACCGGACAAAACTGGCGAACTTCTGGACAGCTCGGCAATCCTGGACCGCGTCGGGGGCGATGTGGATTTCCTCGAAGAAATCGCCCTTCTGTTCGCTGAAGATTGCCCCAAACTGCTTACCGACATCCGCTCGGCGATCGCCGCGCAGAATGCGGGCGCGCTCGAGCGCGCAGCCCACACCCTGAAGGGTTCCGTGGCGAATTTCGGAGCCGAGCCGGCGCGCGAGGCCGCTTTCCGCCTGGAAATGCTGGGCCGCAGCGGCGACCTGCGCCCCGCGCCCGAAGTGTGCGTACTTCTCGAACGCGAGATCGAGCGCTTCACGGCGGCGCTGCTGGCGCTGGCCCGTCAACTCAAGATGGCGTAGCGCGTGGACCACGAGTGCGTGCGCCACGCCACGGTCGCCCTAGAAATTCACGATCCCCGCGAACGATTCCGGCGTCAGACTCGCGCCGCCGACCAGGGCGCCATCGATGTCGTCCTTGGCCATGAGGCTCTTGGTGTTGTCCGGCTTCACGCTGCCGCCGTAGAGAATCCGCACGCCCGCGGCTGCGGCGGGCCCAAACGCCAACAAAGCTTGCGCGCGAATGAAACGATGCGCGTCGGAGGCAATCTCGGGCGTCGCGGTCTTGCCGGTGCCGATGGCCCACACCGGCTCGTAGGCGATCACAATCTTGGCGAACTGCTCCGGCGTCAGCTTGGCGATGCCGTCGGAGAACTGCTTCGCCAGCACGGCTTCGGTGTTCCCGGATTCCCGCTCTTCGAGGCGCTCGCCCACGCATACGATCGGGTGCAAGCCGGCCTCGAGCGCCGCCACGGTCTTCTTCCAGACCGATTCGTCGGTCTCGCCGAAGTACTGGCGCCGCTCGCTGTGGCCGATGATGACCCACTGAACGCCCACCGCCACCAGCATGGGACCCGACACCTCGCCGGTGTACGCCCCTTCGTTCTTCCAAAACAGGTTCTGGGCGCCGATGCCGATGCGCGTGCCCTTGGTGCCTGCCACCGCCGCCGGCAGGTTCGGGAAGGTGGGACACAGAACCACGTCCCGGCCCTCGGCCGCCGTAACCAGCGGACAGAATTTCTCGAAGAACGCTTGGGTCTCCTGGACTGTTTTGTACATCTTCCAGTTGCCCGCCATCAATGGTGTTCTCATAAGATCGCTTCTAGAAAACTAGTTCCTTTCTCAAGATGAGTTTCAAAATTTGCGGCCACGGTCTGCCCGATATCGGAAAGCGTGGCGCGGGTGCCCAGATCGACGCCCCGCTTCGCGCGGGGGCCGTAGACCAGCAACGGAACGTACTCACGGCTGTGGTCGGTCGAGGGCGTAGTGGGATCGTTGCCGTGATCGGCGGTCACCATCAGCAGATCGTCGGCTCCGAGCGCGGCCAAAAGCGACGGCAGCCAGGCGTCGGCGGCTTCGAGCGCGGCGGCGTAGCCTTCGACGTCGTTGCGGTGCCCGTACAGCATGTCGAAATCGACCAGGTTCGTGAAGATCAGGCCGCGCTCGGTCTCGCGCAGGGCGTCCATCGTTCGCGCCATGCCGTCGGCGTTGTCCTTGGTCTTGGCTGAGTGCGCGATGCCGCGTCCCAGGAACACCTCGGAAATCTTGCCGACGGACCAGACCGGCACGTCCCGCTCCGCCAGCCGGTCAAGCAGCATGCCCTGCGGCGGAGGAACCGCGTAATCGTGCCGCGCCGCGCCGTCCCGCACAAACCGGCCCGGCGCGCCCACAAATGGCCGCGCGATCACGCGCCCCACCCGGTGCGGCCCGTCCAGAATCTCGCGCGCGATTTCGCACATCCGGTAGAGCTCCGGCAGCGGCACGACTTGCTCGTGCGCGGCCACCTGAAAGACGCTGTCGGCTGAGGTGTAGACGATCGGCGAGCCCGTGCGCAGGTGCTCGGCGCCGAGCCGCTCGATGATCTCGGTCCCGGAGGCGGGGCAATTGCCCAGCGCGTGCCGGCCGGTGCGCCTCTCGAACTCGCCCAGCACTTCGGGCGGGAATCCGTGGGGGTAAAGCGGGAAGGGCTTCTCGAGGTGGATGCCCGCGATCTCCCAGTGCCCGGTGGTGGTGTCCTTGCCCGGGGAGGCGAGCGCGCAGCGCCCGTAGCAGCCGAGCGGCGCGGCGGCCGGCGTCAGGCCCTCGAACGGACGGATGTTCGCCAGGCCGAGCGCGCACAGGTTGGGGAGGCGCAGGGGACGGCTGGCGGCAATATGCCCCAGCGTGTCGCTGCCCGCGTCTCCGTAGTCGGCCGCGTCCGGCATTTCGCCGACGCCCACGCTATCGAGGATCAGCAGCACAATGCGGCGCGCGGGCCTCATTGCCCGGCCGCCTTGGGAGGATTGCGGATCGCCTCGGCCAGCGCGGCAGCCCGCTCGCGCGCCATGTGCATGTAGCGCTCGCTCCCCGCGATCCGGTCCAGCAGGGGCAGAAACTGCGTCAACGCAACCAGGCGCCTGTGGTCGAATGCCGCTTCCACGTCGAGCACCGCCTGGTTCCCTCCCAGCTTGTCGAAATGCGTCGCATTGTCGAGCAGGGAGAAGCGCTGTTCGGTTTCGGCGATGCGTTCGAACCAATCCCAGAGCTGCCCGGCCTCGAGGTGCGCCGAGTAGTTGAACTTCACTTCGTGCTTCTCGGCGCCATTCTCCCAGCGGAAGGTCTTGTCGCCCATGAAGGCGACCTTGAGCGGGGACTCGAGCGGCTTGGAGAAATGATCGAGTTTCTGCGCCAGGTCGAACACCGCTTCGGTTTCCGCCGGAGCGAGCTGGAATTCCATGGGACTGTCGTCGTTCCGGCCTTCCTTGTACACTGCGTGGCCTTCCTTGTCCACGCTGATTTCGATGTAATCGGGCGCGCTGCCGGGGAACGCCTTGGTGTACGTGATCTTGGGCAGGTCAGCGGCCACCAGAGCCGCAGCAGCCAGCAGGACCATGCCGGCCAGGCGCCTCATCGGGCCAGCTCCCGTTCCACGACGGCGCGCGTAGCGTGGCAGATCGCCACCGCCAGGGCGTCGGCCGCGTCCTCCGATTCGATCGCGTGGTCGAGATGCAGCAGGGACCGCACCATCATCTGTACCTGGGCCTTCTCGGCCCGGCCGTAGCCCACCACGCTGGTCTTGATTTCGAGAGGCGAATACTCGCCCAGCTCCAGACCCGCTTCGGCGATGGTCAGCAGCGCCACGCCCCGCACCTGCGAAAGCTTGAGCGCCGTGCGAACGTTGACCGCGAAGAAGACGTCCTCGACGGCCCCGGCGACGGGAGCATGTTCGCAAATCAGGGCGCGGAGACGGGCCGCGATCGTGGCCAGGCGCAGATGCATGGCTTGTTTGGAACTGGTGGCAATCACTCCGGCCGCAATCATGCGGTGGCTCCGGCCATCGCTCTCGATGATGCCGTAACCGGTTCGCTCGGTCCCGCAGTCTATGCCCAGAACCCGCATGGGCCGCCCGGCGCGCCTATTGCGCCAGGGCCTCCATGACTTTGTCGTCGATATCGAAGTTGGCGTAGACGTTCTGCACGTCTTCGTGCTCCTCGAGCGCCTCGCTGAGCTTAATCATGGTTCCGGCGTCTTTGCCCTCAAGCTTCACCAGAATGCTCGGGATCATAGCCACCTGCGCCTCGACGGGTTGGATGCCGGCCTTGTTCAGAGCCTCGAGCACGGGAAGATGCGCCTCGGGCGGGGAAATGATCTCCCAGTTGACGCCGTCGTTGCGGATGTCTTCGACGCCGCCGTCGAGCGCCGTGTCCATGAGATGCTCCTCGGTCGCCTTCTCGAGAGGGACCAGGATCTGGCTCTTGCGCACGAACAGGCGCGACACGCTGCCTTCCACCCCCAGCTTGCCGGCGTACTTGGCGAACAGGTGCCGGATTTCGCTGACGGTGCGGTTGCGGTTGTCGGTAGCGACCTCGACCAGGACGGCGGTGCCGCCCGGCCCGTAGCCTTCATACATCACTTCGTCGATCTGGCCGCCTTCGAGCTCGCCGGTGCCGCGCTCTATGGCTCGCTTGATGTTTTCCTGGGGCATCGAAACCGCCTTGGCGGCCAGGATGGCGGTTCGCAAGCGCGGGTTGGCATCCGGGTCGCCACCGCCGCTACGGGCGGCAATCGCGATCTCTTTGATGACGCGCGTGAAGAGCTTTCCGCGCTTGGCGTCGGTGGCGGCTTTCTTGTGCTTGATCGTCGCCCACTTTGAATGACCTGACATGCGAACCTCGGGTAGGACAAAGACTCGTTGGGAAACCCAACACAGAGCATAACAGAATACCCGGTGCAGGCTCAATGGGCGCACGTTTACGGTTGCCTCGGGTAGTGGGAGGGGTTATGCTCATTTAGAGCCTTGAATTGACTTCCGAATGGCCTCTGAAATCGAACGATACTACCGAGTTCTAAACCTGGAACCGACGGCCTCACCCGAGGAAGTGTATCGGGCGTACAGGGATCTGGTCAGGGTTTGGGACCCACAGCGCTTTGCCACGCAGCCTAATCTTGAGATGATGGCGGAGGCAAAGCTGAAGGAACTGATCGAGGCCTACAACGCGCTGACGTCCAAAACAGAGGTCAGCCCAACCCCGGCGCCCGCGGAACCTCCCCAGCTTCTCACTCCGACGCCCGATCACGTGGCCGACCGGAACCAGCCGACTCCGCTTTTCACGCCGGCGACGCCGGTACCGCCCGCTTCCGGAGAACCGGCCGAGGAGCCCGCCGTTCCGCGGCCGCTCAGCGCCTGGGAGTACGAGCGTCCCGCCTCGTATCCTCAAGCGGCGGCAGTGCCGCTCGCACCTCAGATTCAGTTTGCGCCTCCGCCAGCACCACCAGCCCGCCCGAATGTACAAAAACTCGCGGCCCAATTCAGCGTTTTTCTGATCCCGGTCGTGCTGGTGGGCCTGGGTCTGTATCTGTACGACTCCTCCTCGAGCCGCTCGGAACACCAGGACCAACTGGCCTCGCAGCCGCAAGGCGCGGCGAAGAGCCACGTGGCCCATGCAGCGGACGCCGCTCTGTCCCACCACACCGCCAAAAAGGCCCCCCAACCAGAGGCCGAAGAGGCGGAGGCCGTTCCCATCTCTCTTCCCACCGGCGCCCAGTTGATGCCACCGCTGGGGCGCACGGGTGCGGGCCGCTTCCGCATTGCCAACCGCAGCGGGCAGGACGCGGTGGTGCGCGTGACCGCGCAAGGCGCTCCCGGAACGGCTTTGCGCATGGTGTACGTGCAGGCAGGCACCGAGGTCCCCATCGATGGCATGGCCACCGGCGTGTACATGGTGAGCATCAGCCTGGGCCCGCTGACCAGAGCGCCCCGCAAGTTCGCTCCGGCGCTCGGTCCGTTCCAGTTCATGCAGATCGAATCGGTGGATGGGCCGCAGTCCGACGACTACCAGTTGGTGCTGAAGCCGACGCAGTAGAGCGCCCGTGAGCGAAATCCCCGACAATCCTCGCGTGGAGTACGCACGGCGCCTCAAGGCACAGGGCCGGGTGGTGGCGGCGTTCGAGCGGCGTCATGTCGCGCTTGGCAACGCGCAACTCGCCTTGGCGGTCGCCGGAATCCTGGCGGTCTGGATGGCGGTGGGCCGGCACTGGTTCGCGGTCTGGTGGTTGCTGGCGCCGGCGGTGGGCTTTGTGGCGCTGGCGCTGGTCCACGAGCGGGTGATCCGCCGCCGCAAGCGCGCCGAGCGCCTGTCGGGCTTCTACCAGAAATGCATCGCGCGCATCGAGGACCAGTGGGCGGGCCATGGCGATGGCGGCGAGCGTTTCGACGATCCGGCCCATCCTTACGCCGAGGACCTGGACCTTTTCGGCAAGGGATCGCTGTTCGAATTGCTTTCGACGGCGCGGCTGCGCTCGGGAGAGGCGACGCTGGCGCGATGGCTGCTCGAACCCGCCGCGCCGGCGGAGGTCCGCGAACGCCATGCCGCTGTCGACGAACTGCGCCCCCGCCTCGACCTGCGCGAGGACATCGCCATGCTCGGCGAGGATCTACGGTCGGGAATCGATCCGGGCCTGCTGGCGCGCTGGGCCGAGAAGCCGCTGGTGTTCGACTCGCGCGGCCTGCGCATCGCAGCCGCCGTTCTGGCTGCGCTGATGATCGGAGCGGTGGTGGCGTGGGCGGTCTTCGGCATTCCGGAGTTCTTCCTGGTGGTTGCGGCGGCGGAGACCCTCTTCTCGCTGCGGCTGCGGGCGCGCGTCGAACGGGTTGTCGAACGGGTGGGCGACCCGGCATACGGGCTGGGACTGCTGGCCGAGATGCTGGCGCGCTTCGAGCGCGAGCCGTTCTCGAGCCCGCGCCTGGCCGCTCTGAGGAAGGCGTTCGAATCCGACGGCGCACCCCCGTCGCGGCGTATCGCTCATTTGAATCGCCTCATGGAGCTACTCGATTCGGCCGACCACCTGCTGATCCGTACCCTCAACCTGGCGTTGCTATACAAGATGCAGCTCGCCTTCGCCGTGGAGGCCTGGCGCAAAGAGTCGGGCGGGCACGTGCGGCAATGGCTCGACGCGGCGGGCCAGATCGAGGCGCTGTGCGCCCTGGCGAACTACGCCTACGAGCATCCCGCGGATCCCTTTCCCGAGTTCACCGAGGGCGGTCCCTGCCTGGAGGGCGAGGGGCTCGCACACCCGCTTATCGTGGGGAGCCGCGCCGTGCGGAACGACGTCCGGCTGTGCGGAGAGCCCGCGGTGCTGGTGGTAAGCGGTTCGAACATGTCGGGCAAGAGCACGCTGCTGCGGACCGTGGGGGTGAACGCCGTGCTGGCGATGGCGGGCGCTCCGGTGAGGGCGCGGCGGCTGCGCCTGACGCCGCTGGCGGTGGGCGCCTCCATTCGCACGCTTGACTCGCTGCATTCGGGCACCTCCCGGTTCTATGTCGAGATCACGCGCATCCGCCTGCTGGTGGAACTGGCCAAGGGCCCGCTGCCGTTGCTATTTCTTCTGGACGAGCTGCTGCAAGGCACCAATTCGCACGACCGGAGAATCGGCGCCGAGGCGGTGATTCGGACACTGGTGGACCGCGGCGCCATCGGCGTGCTGACCACCCACGACCTGGCCCTGGCGGACATCGCCAACGCGCTCGCGCCGCGCGCGCGGAACGTTCACTTCGAGGACCACCTGGCGGAGGGCAAGATCACCTTCGACTACCACCTGCGGCCGGGGGTGGTGGAGAAGAGCAACGCGCTGGAGCTGATGAGGTCGATCGGGCTGGATGTGTAATGGGAGTACTAGTACAAATCGATCCTAATAACCCTTGACTGTGCCACGCCGAGCCGGTAGACTCGTCGTACATGGACCACCGCATTGTGGGGAGGGCTGTATTCGCATTTGCGCTCGCGGCTTCCGTACCGAGCCTTCCCGCAACGACGATCTCGTTCAACTTCGGCGGCCAGAGTTGCGGTTCCGCCGGGTCCTGCACGGCTGTGCCGGGTGCCACTACGATCAGCTTTGACAGCCTTACGGTGAGTACGCCATCGCCCTACACGCAAGGCCTCCTGACGTATACGTGGACGGGTTCCCAATCCCCGTTCGTGCAAGGTAGCGTGTCGGGCCAATATGCTGCGCCGGTCGGCGACACCACCACATTTCTGACGATTGGCACGGCGAACAAGCCGGCGACCGTCACGCTCTCGTTCAGCAAGCCGGTCTACTACTTCGGGTTCTACATGGGAAGCCCGGACTCGTATAACAGCATCTCCTTCTACGACAATACGACTCTGATCCGGTCCTTCACCGGCGACCAGTTGATCAACCCCGGAAATGGGGATCAGTCCATTTCGGATTATTTGAACTTCTACGTCTCCGGGGGCGCGATTACCCAGATCGTGATGTCCTCTTCGAAGGCCGCGTTCGAGACGGACAGCCACTCCTACGCTGGGATGCCCGAACCGGCGACTTGGGGAGCGCTTGGGCTGGGGTTGGGACTCCTGGCGCTCCGGGCCAGGCGACGTCAATAGCAGCTCCGCCTCGCCAGCTCCGCCTCACCGCGTTGATCCGGCGGACCGGGTCCTAAAACCTGGTGAGCAGGCGGAAATGGCGGTCCACCCAAAGAGCGAGCGGAGTTGGGGCCGCTTTGCGGCGTTGGCCGCCGGGGCGGTCTGCTCGTTGCTCGGCGCGTGGGTGCTCGCTGGCTGGGCCGCGCATTGGGATCTCCTGGTTCGGGTCGGCACGGGAACGACGGCGATGCAGCCTAACACCGCCGTTTGTTTCGTTCTTTGCGGCGCCGGCGTCGTGCTTGCTTTCCGGCGGCCCAGGTATTCCCGCTGGTGCGGTTTCGCCGCGCTGGCGATCGCGGCAGTCACGGGGCTGGAGTATCTCGCCAGACCGTACACCGCCGCAGTCCGCATGGCGCCGAACACCCTCGTGCTGTTCCTTCTATCCGCGACGGCCCTCGCTTTTGGGGGTTGCGCGCGCTAACCGGGCGCTGCTGACCGCCGTTTTCGGATCGCTGGTGCTGGCCACCGGAGCGATAAGCTTCGCGGGATATTTCAACACCAGCTTCGGGTTCATGGCGGCAAAGTTCACGCCACGGCAGCCAAACCGTTCCTTTCGACCAACGACAGTAGTTTCAGCGAGGCGCCGGCAGGGCGCTTTTCTCCGCGTTCTCATTTGCTGACCAGACTGCCCGTAACGTTCAAATAATTGGCAAAAACCGTCTGGCTGACCTGTTCCCTCTCTCGGATTGTTTTGATCTCTCGAGGCGTTAGCGGCTTGACCGGCGTCAGGCAGGCAGCGTCGAAATGACGCATCGTCCGGTTATCGATGGCCCCGACATCATGCAAGGCCTCCATGGTTTCATGGATAGCCGCCAACGCTTCACTTCGATACTTCTTGCCCATTTTTCTTCACCTCCACAAAATCGCCTCGATTCAAAAGCCCGGCGAGACTGCCTCAGCTCGTCGTCATCGATGTTCGGCCAACGCCGTACGACAGCAGCGGTCAGCCATTTCGTCGGGTTTGGGACCCAACGATCCGCCAGTTTCCCGGCGCCAGCCTGAAGCCTGTCGATTGCGGCACAGGCCATCGTCGCAGCCATGAGTTGAAACAGGTGGAGCCGGAGTTACAGCGGTTTGATAGCTCCTTCGATTCGAACTGGCGCTGGCCTGGTTCGACGCTAATCGGCGAGCTTCTTCAGGATATGCTTGGCGAGGTTCTCGTTCACTTCCGTGTGCCTCGGTACTGGTTGAGCTACCCCGGTCTTCGGGTTGTGATACCAATCGTGGTTCCTACCGTGACGAACAAGCAAGCGAGCTTGCGAATCAGGTCAGTCTGCTTCATTAAACTGCAAGCTCGGCGACTCTGCGGATGCCCGAAATCTCTCCACTCGTCAAGTCCCTGCAGAGATCACGGAGGCTCTCCTCCAAGTCCGGCAGCGTCTCGCCTTGGGTCAGGTAGTCGGGGAACTCCACAAAGTATCCGAGCCACATGTTTCCGTCTTGCCAGTGGACGTAACGGACAGTGCCCATAGAACCATTTCACTTCCTTGGGAACTAAGCATGGACGAGGGGAGTTGGTTGCGGGGGTAGGATTTGAACCTACGACCTTTGGGTTATGAGCGTACCCAGACGCGGTAACTGAAAGAAAACAAAGGCACGAGTGGCAACTCAAAGAGCCTTTGGGAACCCTCGGGAACGGCTATTGGGAGTCTAATGGGAGTCTGACGGGCCGCTCTCTCCAGTACCGTCTCGGCCAACGCCACTAAAGCAGTTTAGGACCCTGTTGCCTCGAACCGCGATCTTGTGGTTGAATTGAGGCCGGCTATGGCTTGCAAGGGATGCGGTGGAGAAGTCAGTACTGAGAGTAGGTTTTGCCACTACTGCGGCAAGAGGCGACGCGCATGGCGGATGAGCGGGTGGCTGGCGGCTCTCTTGATATGCCTAGTGCTTGTTGGAATCAGGTGGGCTGCCGCCTGGCTTACAGGCTCGGGTTTCTCCGCGCCTCCGCAGGTAACGGCGGCGCGCTATGTCGATCCGAGCGTCGCAGCGGAAGGCGACCGCCTGAAGGAGGCTCCGAAGCTGGTCGCGTCAGCCAAAAGCACCAATCACCCTGGAATCATCTGGCGGTTCGCGTGCCAAGTGCCCGCCCAGTCGCCTCAGTACAGCGCCGCCCTGGTTCAGATGAAGCGGGCGGAAGGGATCTGGGATCGTACGATCATGCGCCCCAGAAGAAAGGCACTGGCGGCAGCACTTCAGGATCAGTACTACCGCAGAGGCATGGAGATCGAGTGTTCCGCTCGCGAAGGTGCGCAGCCAACACTTGCGCTATATTGGGTCCTCTTCGGAAACACTACAGCGTGGCAGGCTGATCAGCTTCTCAGCGCCGAGACTCAACGGGGGATTGCTGAGGCAGGCTTCCGGGAGATCCTGTGGTCGAGTGGCTATGCCGGTGGCGGAAGCAGTTCCGTGAGCTTCAAAAGTGGTACGGTCAGGGAGCTTGAATTTGCTTGGATCAACGATCTGTGCGAGGCAGTAAGAAGAGGCGAGAAAGGACCTGACGCCATCAACTCCACCGTACGAAACCCCAGTTAGTTCGGCATATTGTTGCGACTGAGGTGCGTCCAAAACGTTGCCCTTGCCTTGCTGCCATTCGATACTAGCTCTCTGGTCTTCTAGGTCGTCGCTTTCCTCGCCTTACCTCCCACAGCGTCCGTCATGGCGCGCTGCCTTCGGCATTGGCTGTACAGCTTAGGCTCGGGCACCTTTGCCGAGCCGCTTAGACGCTATTCTGTTGTTAAAGACGAGTGCCCCGCAGAGGGGTCCTATTTTGATGCTTGCAGAATCCGGCATACCGAGGCGGCGGAGACGCCAAACTCATCCGCAATCTCGCGCGTTGTGCTGCCCTCGTTGCTCATACGCAGCACTGCCAAGCGGTCCACAACGAGTTTGGGACGGCCACCTACCCGCCCCTGCTTGCGTGCCCTCTGTAGGCCTGCAATCGTCCGCTCGGACAGCCGTACCCGCTCTTGCTTTGCGATCACGGCAAGAATGGCAAGCACAGCGTCTTTGAAGATGCCGCAGGAGTCCAGGTATTGCTCCGTGAATGATCGGAAGTTGACTCCGTAGGTGTTCAGCCGTTCCAGGTGGTTCAACGTCTCGCGCACCCCTTCACGGCTGAATCTATCGAGCGACCAGAACAGCACTATGTCGAACTTGCGCTGCGATGCGTCCTGGAACATCCTCTGGAACTGCTCACGGTCGCTGTGCTTGCCTGTCACCTTGTCTACGTACTCGCAGGTCACTGTCCAGCCCTGAACCTTCGCAAACGCGCGTAGTTGGGAAAGCTGGTTTTCTGTGTCCTGCCCTTTGTCCCGCGTGCTCACTCTGGCGTACAGTGCTGTGTGCATGACCACAGTATGTTTCATAAACGGTCGTTTTGTCAACGACTAAATGGGGTCAAGAATCGAGTTTGTTTGCTGTGGCTCGTGAGCGTCCACGGCAGACCGTTATTGCAACAGGCCGCGAGGTGCAGAGCGGGACTCGCTCGCTGGGCGTGGTGGAGGCGGACCGCAGCGTCGGTGACGGGATAGAGTAGGTAGAGTCATGGTAGGGAGGACGAGAGAAGAGGCAGCAGGTGGAGGTTGCTCATAAGTTTTTTGTACTTTCTAACATCGGTCTTGATGTTGCCGACTTCCGTAAGTCTGGAGCACCTCAGTTTTGACAAAGGGGACCGGCAAATGCTATAATATTACTGGGTCCCTCCATCCAGTCCGCCGCTTTTGGCCTTCCTCTGTTTCTATGTGGAGAACAACTCGGCCAACGCTTCACAGCAGCAACAAACGGGTAGGAAGAACAAACATAAGCGCTTAGGCACGAGAGACTTCATTCCCGATGTCACAACCGCAGTAGGAGTGTCATGACTCACGAACACCTTCACCAGCTATCCTTGCGGCTGGCGGATCAACTTCAACCGTTTATCGCGCAGGAAGCGGGCAAGCTGCGTGCTTGCTCCCACCCGCTTGTCCATCCCGATAGGTCCGCGCACTACTGCCGTTCTGTGTACTGTCCCCTCTGTAGCAGGCTTCGGTCTGAGCAAGAGAGCAGACACCTGAGATCTATACTGCGCACTGTGAAGGCCTCCCGGCTCCCGAACGCCCACTTTCTACACGTGACGATCACGGCGCCTGACTGTTTCACTGATGAGATTCGGCAGGCTGGCGGACAACTGCGAAAGGCGTGGCACAACCTGATCGAGCAGCGCGTGTTTCGGCACTCCGCAGGCTGGCTGACGAGCCTAGAGGTTGTCGGCAGCAAACCGCATCCCTGGCTTGAAAACGTCCACGTCCACGCCGCTGTGGTCATGCGCCCGAGCTACAGCGGGCGGGAGCGCCTGAGTGCAGAGCGCTGGAGAGCCTTGATTGAGGAATGCGGGGCCGGGACCATTCGAGACGGGTACGTCCGCGCCGAGAAGAATGTGGACACGCTGGCGGCCTACGTCATCAAGTACAACCCCCTGGCCTTCCAGGAAGCTACTCAAATTGGTATCCAGAACCCCGAACGCCTGATCGAGCGAAAGGGACAACTGAAAGGCCTCAAGTGCCACACGTCGTCAGGGGTGCTGAAAGATACCGTGCCTGCGAACGTCAGGTTGTCCGGGCTGAGCACTGACAGTGAGTGGCGGAAGTTGACACGGCAGCTTGCAATGCACCCAGCAAGTTTCGAGCCTATCCCGTCCGAGTGAGCTCTGCCCCGACTTCATCCCTTGCGACGCCATGGAGAGCCTCTAAGCGCCAGCAATGGGCACTCTGGGGGCAAGTCTTGGTGTTGCGGTAAGCATGGCGTCTGCCAATAACCTTTCCGTACCTCGATTCGCGCAGGTAGTAAGTGGAAGATGCGCTCTCTGAGCCACTTGGCTGTATCATAGGACATCCCGTTGTCCGGTAATCGAAGTTCCTGCATGTGTAAGTGACTGCTTTCACAGTACGGGGATCGGAGCCTCTTCGCTTCCTGGGTGTCATGGGGCCTTCCTACAGGAGAGAACGGTAGTTCCTAGACTCTACAGAGACTGTCGGAGACTGTGTGGGTCGTGCTCGATGATATCGTGTGCATACTGTGCAGAGACAGTCAGGTGGAGTCTGATCTTACCTCCGGTGATCTCCGTTTGCACATGTTGCACACCGTGACGAGTAAGTGGCAGTGTTGACAAAGGCTTAGGGGTTATGGTATAATCAGAAATTACGCTAACATGGAGCGTCGCAATCAAGCCGATTGACACCGGATGGTTGTTCGGGACCCATGGTGTCCCGAAGGGGTATGTCATATACACCTAGAAGAAGTAGCCCGCACTTGGGGTCTGTTGTGCGGGTGTGCTGGTAACGGGCAGATCGCCCGGTAAGCCAGAGCATGCACCCATAACGTCACCTGACACATTCCAACCATTTCAAGCCCCGCCCGAGTTGACTCGGGGCTGGGTACAGCATGCGGAGATTCTGTGCAGAGTGAATGTTTATTGACCAGTAAGCAGGCGGCAGACGTACTTCAGATTCATCCCAAGACGCTTCAGCGATACGCGAGGCGGGGGACGATTCCTGGCATTCGTATCGGCGACCTCTGGCGTTTCAGAGCAAGCGACCTTGACCAGTGGATTGGCGAGGGGGTATCCTCGGAACGCCACTCGTGCCGTAACTGACGAAAGGAGTTTTTCGTTGTTTACGCGCACACGTTATCAGAACGGCAGTCTGAAGTTGAAGCCGAGAGCAAACGGTACCCAAATGTGGGAATTCCGATACTACGACACCGACGCTCGTGGAAAGCGCCAACGGCGGACAGAAACGGTTGGACCGTTGAGCAAGTTCCTGACCGAATCCGCTGCTAGGAAGTCCCCCATGGTCCGGGCTCGGCTTTTGAGCATGAACGCAGAGGGATCTAATACCGGGATCGCGCCACCGACCTTCGGTGACGTGATTTCCAGATACGAACAGGAGGAGATGCCACAGAGATATTCAACCGGATCAGCATACAAATCGAACATCAAGAATCACATTCGGCCACGATGGGCGGATACCCCGCTCAACGCAGTCAAGCCGATGGCTGTTGAGGACTGGCTGAGGGAACTGAAGCTGGCCCAGAAGACGAAGGGGAACATTCGAAGTCTCATGCACACGATTTTCGAGTGTGCGGAGCGGTGGGAGTTGGTGGAGAAGAACCCAATCAATTTGGTTCGGGTGAAGGGCGCGTCCAAGCGTCAGAAGACGCCGCGGGTTCTGACGCCTGAACAGTTTTGCCTTCTGCCACCCTTGATCGCAGAACCCTACCGTACCCAGGTATGGATTGCCGGATGTCTTGGTCTCAGACCGAGCGAGATCATGGGGCTTCAATGGGGCGACTTCGATTTTGAAGACATGACGCTCCTGATTCAGAGGAGTATCGTCCATGGCAGGGAAGGTGAGGTAAAGACCGAGTATTCTCGGGACTACGTGCCCCTCGACTCGGCATTGGTTGGGATTCTTCTAGAACATCGGCGGCGCTACTACCAGACCCCCGAAGGATGGCTGTTCGCTAACCCGACTACAGGTAGACCCTACCACCAGGACACGATTCAACAGAACCACATTCGCGAAACCGGCAAGGACGCCGGGCTAGGCGATGGGATCGGATGGAAGACCTTCCGGCACAGCTACCGATCCTGGATGGACGATACAGGGGCTCCGATGAGCGCCCAAAAGGAGTTGATGCGTCACGCCAGCATCCAAACCACCATGAACGTCTATGGTGGAGCAATGCCAGAAAGCAAGCGGGAGGCGAACAGAAAAGTCGTTCGGATGCTGATTCCGCTGCCAGTACAGCCCGCGATGGCTGCTATTGGGAGTTAATGGGAGTTTGGGGCAGAATTGCTTTTCCCCGTAACTTATTGAGGGAGTTGGTTGCGGGGGTAGGATTTGAACCTACGACCTTTGGGTTATGAGCCCAACGAGCTACCAGACTGCTCCACCCCGCACTGCCATCCTAGCGCATGCGGGGGCGCGGGTCAATCGGTGTTTTCGCCAGGGTTCGCGCTTTCCAGACCCATTTGCGAGAGCCGGTAGCGTAGCGCATTGCGGGTCAGGCCCAAAAGACGCGCGGCCTGGCTCTTGTTGCCGGCGGCGCGGCGCAGCGCCTCGCGGATGATGGATTGCTCGTATTCGTCGAGCGTCACGCCCTCCGGAAGGAAGTCCGTCGACGTGCGCTCGCGTGCCCGGGGCGACGTGTCCAGCCTGATGTCGGCCGCCTCCAGCCGCGTGCCCGACGACAGCACCATGCTGCGTTCGATGACATTTTCCAGTTCCCGCACGTTGCCCGGCCAATGGTATCCGAGCAGCCGCTGAATGGCCTCCTCGCTGATCGATTCCACCGGACTGGCATTCGCCGCGGCCAGCTTCTGGACGAAGTGCTCGGCCAGGAAGGGGATATCTTCGGTGCGCTCGCGCAGCGGCGGAATGTTGAGCGGCACCACGTTGAGCCGGTAATAGAGGTCC
>Ga0182027_10006672_pt1 | contig 17207 bp, 10 predicted proteins | sample 712E1DmetaG_FD_121300 | JGI IMG/M metagenome (GOLD analysis project Ga0182027, IMG submission 121300) | Permafrost microbial communities from Stordalen Mire, Sweden - 712E1D metaG (Illumina Assembly) | ecosystem: Environmental > Terrestrial > Soil > Wetlands > Permafrost | place: Sweden... | reverse complement strand
TCCTGTTGGTTTTCGTCTTTTAGAACAGGAGGCTTTGCAAAGGCTGAAAGAGGTTTACATTGATTGCGAGTCCAGCCTTCAGCTAGATTTGCAGGGCCTGGGCGGGCCTGAAGATTTTGGAGGAATGGAACCGGAAAAAGGCCAGTGCAGGCTGTTGGCAAGAGCGAGGTCGTGGGTCTCACGCACGCCCTTTCTGCCCACTCGTCATCCCAAACGCACGCGAGCGGGCGTGCCCAAGGTGGATGCTACGGGCTTTCAGATCGGTAGTCCTGAGCATGAGCTACGCAGGCTGCTGGATCTGGGCGGCTTTCCTGTCCCGGTGACCGTGGAGCCGGTGGCTGGCACACGGCTAGGCGGGCGGGACGTTCCATGGCATGTCTTCCTCAGACGGAGGAATCAAGGCGAGGGAAAGCCGGCAGCGAATGGAGCAGGCTACGGCTTTAGAATCGAGTTTTCTGAACCTGTGCAAGGGCCGGTGGCGGTGGGGTATGCGAGCCACTTTGGAATGGGTGGATTTGAGACGGACATCAATTATGAAATAGGTCATGATTATGAAAGTTGAATTGAAGACTCTAACGCCACTCTGGACGGGCGGGGTTGAACGCAATGTGGATCGGATACATGAAACAGGTCTGATCGGCTCATTACGTTGGTGGTATGAAGCCATCCTCCGAGGTTTAGACGGATGGGCTTGTGATCCAACTAAACACAAATGCAAAGATGAAAAGCACTGCGCTGCATGTGAATTGTTTGGGGCTACCGGCTGGAGTCGCAAGTTCAGGCTCAATGTAGAAGGAGAACTGCCAAAAGCATCATCGGAATTCAGAGAAATCAAAATTAGCCACAGTCAAGATCGAGGATGGAGGCTGGGGAGCGGGGCATTGTCGAATAATTTGACGCTGAGCATACTTCCGATGCGCTCTGGTGAGCAGCGAGATTTGAACGCATTAGCTTTTCTATTCAGTTTTATTGCTGGCTGGGGGGCGCTTGGGGCTAGGACGCAAGTGGGATACGGCGTAGTCCATATAGAAAATATCCGTCGGGGTGACCAAATTTTGCCCGAGTCAGAGATAGTCGACACCCTGTTTATTCTTGAACGTATAGCAAAGGAACATCCTGGCACTAACGGCAATTATTCAGGGTTGCCCGATATTCGAGATTTCTTTTTTGCTCGATTAACACTACCAGCCAATTTCGATGAAGATGCCGTATGGTGGTCAAGACAATTGAGCATAAAACGTGAGTATCAAGCAGCTAAAAAGCAAGGTTTTATACCCAGTGCGCCAGCCGTTCGTTACGAGATGCGTGGGTGGTTCCGCAAACAGTGCCCAACCTCATTTGAACGCGTACTTGGATCGGCTAAACACTTAGACGATCTGCGCCATGACTTAATGGGCACAACCCAAGGAGGGCCAAATACCTCCAAAGGCTCCAGACTATACGTCTCGCATCTCTATCAAACCAAAGAAGGATGGGAGTTCAGGGTCTGGGGATGGGTACCTGATCTTTCTTACTATAATGTAAAGCGTGAAGCATTGATGCAGGCGATTGAGCAAGAATTGGCAAGTCCGAGATTTTCAAAGGTTGTTTTTGGCCTAGATAAATCATTGCAACTGGACTGGCATTGCTTCGACCAAAATGGGAAACAGTCAGTGGCAGACTATTTAAGAGGTCTAGTATGCTAGGAGGAGTGATGAATTACGATTTCGCTACATACCTAACCCAACAGTTCCAGCCAACGGAACAAACTATTAAGAGACGCATTCAAATAGAGACTCAAAAATTGAGTAGGACCAGGGCGGAATCGGAAAAGAAGCGTATTATTGCTGAAGAATTAATAAGCTTTGTTAATGTTGTCGCAGCTGGCGATATGCGACTAATGGATACTATCATGAGCATATTCCAGATGAAATATCCCTATTACAAAGAGGGTATACGCCAGGCATGGCAAGACAATGCTACCAAATCCATGATCGATTCAACCAAAATGGATCTTTTTTTTGATATCTCAGCTACCGAGAAACGATTGAACAAAATGATGCCAAAGCTCCCTCGTTTTTCGTGGTATATTTCACTTCCCGTGCGAATGTCAAAGCCCTTCACTAGCAAGGATGACCGTGAAATGCATGTGTTGGATAATCCAATCTGCAGAGAGTGGATTCTGGGGATGCCTATGATTCGTCCATCGACTTGGAAAGGTAATCTCCGTTGGACGGCGAGGATTAAGAGCTTGGATCAAGACGTTCTCGAGAGACTCTTTGGAAACGAATCCAATGAGAAGGTTTTCCATAGAGGGCGACTTAGCTTTTTTCCGACCTTCTTCGACCATATTAATTTTGAGGTAATTACTCCATTAAACCGTGAGACACGCACTCCTAAGACCGGCCCCATCCTGATGGAATGTGTGCACCATCATCCTGATGATAATTTAACTGCGGGTGAGTTTAATCTACTGTATCTGGCTCCTATCAGTTCACGGTCAAAAGAGGACGAAGTTATTCGGCATGTGGCAGTTGACTTGATACACACTACTGAAATCCTTACCGAGATGCTGCTGTCCTATGGATTCTCGGCCAAGAAAACAAGTGGTTTTGGGGTTGTTGAGGACAATTTCTGCAATAAATGTGGGCAGAAGTTGGGTGTATTGGCCTTAACCGACGTTCCATTCAACGAAGTGGAATCAATCGAGTCAGAGGGTGATCTTTCGAAGTACAAAATAGAATGCAAATCTTTTGGCAATTGCGCTGAGATGTGCCAGCACGCAAAACAGATGGCTAAAGCTCTGGAGGTGAGTTGCCCATGAATGATCCTATTCAGGACATAATTCAAAATCAACCACTTATTCTGGCGGCTGAAATAGGCGTTTTATTACACGACTTAGGTAAACTGAGCGAAGAATTCGTAGACCAGATGTCGGTTGACCTCACTGCAGCAGCTTCTGATCGGTACAATCATACAAGCATTCTCAAAAATCAATGGTTAAAAGACCACCCTAACTTTGTGCCACCATCTCTCGTGGATGCATTGAAGGATACATTCTGGAAAGAGAAGCTATCTATTCCTCTTAAAGGAGCGGCACAAACCGATAGTTTAGAAACGCTGGTTACACATCATCAGAACCAGAATAATCAGGTTACACTCGTGAGGGCTCTCGTTAATTGTGATCGGGCCGACTCCGGCGTAGACAAGGCCATCCAAAGTGTCCGTGCCAAACAATTTCGGAATCGGACTTATATCGCCACAGTTTTTGGTTATGAGAGGCGAGGACATCCCATCGATTTGGGTTTATTGCAAATAATCCGAGATAAGGTCTGTCAGAAATTAGCTAAAGATCTTCAAGCTTATCAGCAATGTCAAATGGATATAGTTAGATTAAGGGAAAACGTATTGGATGCGCTTTTGCCAATTGACGGGGAGGGAGGCTTCCATACCACATTGGGTGAGACTCGGCGAGCTGCAAATGACGTTACTCTTGCAGACCACTCCTTTTCGGTAGCTAGCATCTTTAAGGCCGAATTGGCCGAGATTCTGATCAAGAAAGAGATCCCAGATCCAAAGTTTCCAATTCATTGGAAGCTCTTGGGAATAAAATGGGATGGATTGGAGATTATCGGCAAGGCTTTTCGGGTTAATGATGTTCTGGGACGACGGGAAATGATCCGCCAGGTCAAGGAGACTTTGCGTTGCTTCATAGAGCTGGAATTCCCTATTGGAAACAAGATCTATGACGATGAGGATGGTATTTATTTCACGATCCCCAATCTGGACTATAGGGGATGTCATGCAAGTGTGGCCAATTACCTGCGTGATCAGATTGCAAAAAAAGTGAATATTGCAAGTGACGGCGAAATTAATCCTTCCATTTTGCTGTTCAACCAAGAGACTAGATCCTTAGTGCATCTCACTTGGCTAATAAAAAACCAAGAACCTAATGGAACGAAAAGTCTTTTGGATGATCCAAGCCAAGAATCCATAAGGACAATAAATCTTTTGAAGGATCAAAGTTTTGAGCCCAATTGGGTCAAACTTTGGGATTCGCCTCAGGCGGATATTTGCCCAGTTTGCAGATCCAAACATCATAATATTCAAGGAAAGGAAAATCGACCTTTTGATATCTGTCCAGTATGCCAAGTGAGGCCAAAGCGTGAAGGACTCGAGACCTGTGACTTCTGCCAGCACTGGCGAGAGGAAGGAAGTAGAGTCAGGGACCGAGAGGAAGGAAGCAAGATCAAGAACCGAGAGGGTACACATTGGATAGATCTCGTCGCAGATGATAACAATCAGGTTGCCATAATTACTGGAAGATTTTGGCTGGAGAGCTGGTTGCATGGCGAGCAAACTGATACATTGTTCAGCCAATCTCTTGCCGATTGGAACAAAGGCCCGTATCAGGATCTGATCAAGCGAATGGAACAGGCATTTCAAGGAACTGATACAAGTGTGCTTGATGAAGTTGGAGGTGATGCATGGAATAATCCGCGTTATAAAGGCCAAGTAAAGAACGACCCCACAAATGATGCAAACGTAGTTGAAGAGTTCTATAATGCGGCAGTTACTGAAAGAGACGTGCGAGAATTATGCAAAGAGGCACACACATCGCATGAACGCGCACAGTGGCTTGCTCATTTCCTTTTCCGCAAGCATCCATCGCCGGCTCGACTTCGCCGAGTATGGCGTACTACATTAAAATTCAGTGAATCAATTAGTAATGATCTAAATGAACTACTTGAGCAGCGGACAACTTGGCGTTTCAAATTGAAGGGCGCTTTTGAGAATGGAAAGATCTATGAAGAAGCAGCTATTGATAAGAGGTCTGCAGAGCTTTTCTATAATGGGCAGGTTTTTGAGATTATTGAATCGATAAAAGAATCCCCAAGAATCGGCTCTGAGGTAAGTATCGAGGGAAATACATATGTTATCTCAGAACAGCCAAAAGAAAGGATTTATAAGCCGTATACCTCGATCTTGGTCTCGCCTGTCACCTTTCAGTTCCTTGTTCCTGCTGACAAGGCGCTAGATGTCGTTAATAAAATACAAGATAGATATCAGAGAGAGATGGGCAAGGTACGAAACCGCTTGCCATTGGATGTTGGGATAGTCTTTTTTAAACGCAAGACACCACTGTATGTCGCGGTTGACACAGCAAGACGAATGTTGATGATGCGTCGTAGTAACTATGATGCAGAAGAGTGGATGGTAATCGAGCAACCTCAAGTGACAGGAGGCAAGGTTCATCTAGTGTTGAAAACTGCGCATGAACAACGAATCGAATGGGAGATCGGCTATGAACTTGGTGATACCAGGGCAGATTTCTATCACCCGCACTTTATAGTTACGGGGTATGATTCGGACAGACTTCCGGAGGAGAGGCCAACTTACTTCTTCGTTCCGAAACTGGGCGATCTTGTACATGTTAAAGAATTATGCAAGGGAGATCGCGTTAAAATAGTCCCTAATTACTTTGATTTTGAATTTCTAGATAGCTGCACTCGCCGTTATGACATGAACTACGAAGTAGACAGATCGACGAATGAAAAAGTCAAACGATCTCATCCAATTTCAGGCAAGAATGGCCCAAGGCCCTACTACTTAGACGAACTCAGTTCATTTGCTGGCATTTGGTGGATGCTAAGTGGCCATGGAGATTATAAGTTGGCAGACAGCAGTTCATGGAAGGGTTTAACTATCTCTCAGATTAAAGGATTGGAAGCAGTGCTTTCTGAACGCATTGCTATCTGGAAACCTGAAACCTTAACATCTGGGTTTGTTAAGGCTGTTCTGACTAATACGTTTGGTCAAGTCTGGGCAAAGTTTATCGAAACTGATCAAGAGGCAATGCAGAAAGCATGCATTTCCGGCCAACTGTTTGATGTTATTGAATTATATATTCGACTTTCCGGGAAAACAACCAGTCAGGAGGAAAAAGAATGAGCTGCAAAATTTGCACTTACATAGCAATAGCCTTAGACCCGATACATGTTGGGGCTGGTGGCTACCGTTTGGGACGTGTTGATAACACAATTATACGTGAGCCAGGCACAAACCTCCCCAAGATTCCAGGCACTAGCTTTTCTGGCGCCGTACGATCTTATGCTGCGATGCGATTAAATAGTCTTTGTGCCGGAACTCAAGGCTGCGGAAACGACAATTGCGCTGTATGTTATACCTTTGGCTCGACACCACGAGAAGGAGAGCAGGACACAAAGAAAAGCTATCAAGGTACTGTACGGTTCTCAGATGGCCAGTTGGTACTCTTCCCAGTACACTCGATGTTGGGTCCGGTATGGATAACAACAGCTGAACATCTCAAGGAGACCTTTGGCATATGTGATGTGGCATTGCCTAACGATGAAACCATTTTGACCACATTAGATACAAAGAGTGTTGGAAAGCATCTTAGCCTGAGCTGGTTGCTCCTGTCTACCGGAGAAGAAAAAATTTCACTCACGTCACAAAACCTTCTGTGGACTGCGTTGCCGAAAGACATCCGAGAGAGATTAGTCGTCATTTCACCTAAGCTCTTTAGCCAGGTTGTAAACACTAACCTAGAAGTACGCACATCAGTTGCGATCAATCCAGCGACAGGAGCCGCAGAGGAAAAGAAACTCTTCACTTACGAGGCCTTGCCTCGAACAACCGTTCTTATGTTCCAGATCATCGAATACGACTATCGCCATGCGTTTCCGCTTCATAAAACCAATATCAGCAATCCATTGGACGTTGTGAAAACTGGACTGGACTATCTGGGGATCCTAGGTATCGGTGGTATGGGTACGAGGGGATTTGGACGGCTTGATATCCGTGGCCACATAGAAAGGAGTGAATGAAATGACTGTCCCAAACCTAGACTTCATTTGTGCAGACTATGGTCGTCGTATTGGTGACGATGAATCCGTAGAGGAATCACTTCTTAACAAGACTATCGGCGTGCTACAGGAAAATGGATTATATGCTTTAATGCTTTATCTCTCCTCAAGAGGTAGTACAGAGGTGGAAGGAGCCAAACATATCACAAAGAATCTGATAGATCTCTTATATGATACACGACTGGGTATCTGCACTGACCGGAGACAAGATCAATTTGCAACGGCACAACAACTTGCCCAGAACTTAGATAGGCTGCTATTTGCAAAGAGCTTGTGTGAGCAGACACTAATTTACGGCCGCTATCACGCAAAAGCAAGGGAATGAATTATGGCCTGGAAATACCTTCCACTTATTTATCGTGTTCTCAGCCCGATACACATCGGCTATCGTAGCGTAGGGATTATTGACCGCACACGATACTATGTTCCATCCAAGAACTTCTGGGCAGCAGTTACATCACGTTTGACCCCTAAACTGTACCCTAATCCCAAACCAGGCAACTATAAATCGATAGGTGATCTAATTCAAACGCACTTTCGTTTTTCTTATTTCTACCTCGCTACCGCATCTGCAGAAGATCTTTCGGCAAATTTAAGGTTTTATCTGCCGAAATACAGCAAGAGGAGCACTATATTTCTGGAAAATCCAAAAAAACAACAAGGAGATTCCGAGGCCAATGTAGAGGCTATATTTATCGGCAGCTATGTCTCCACTGGTCTGGATTATGCTCGACATGCAGCAATGGATTCCATGTTGCATGAAATAGAATATATCAAGCCTCATGTGCTCGACCATGGTGAAATCCTAGATAGTTATCTGGTCGGTGGGGTTTGGGTGAATCCTGGAGAAATGGTACAAATTGATGGATCTACAATTTTGATTAAGGAGAGACCAGTCCTCAATCAATTGACGGTTGGTGGAGAATTAGGATATGGATTCGGTCGTTTAGAACTAACAGATGTTGGAATTGATTGCTTGGGACTAAGTGGCTGGCAAGTCAAGGAAGAAAGCCAAAATGACTTGGTCGTTTATCAACCCAATAAGAGAACTCAAATTCTAGCACACGTTAAATATAAAAACGGACAAATATATAAAGGTTCACTAGAACCAATAGTCGGGAGAGAATGGAATGATGAAAAAGGCGCTGGCAGATCCGTGGCTAAAGGATTTGTCTGCGTTGCTCCTGGAGGTCGTTGTCCCGCATCAGCTTACGAAATTGATGGACGAGGCTATTGGAGTGTAGTCGCATAGCCTTCCAAAATCGTTATTGGAACAAGAAATTAGGAAGTCCATCGCCGTCTCCTTACACTTCACCTGCGGACCTCCTGCCACCGCTCCCAGAAATCTCCCGTGGCTCGTTCTTCCATCGTACAGGGCCGCGCCCTTGATCGGGCATAGCACTGTGCGCCTACGCGGGGGCTTGTATGCGAGTAGCCTTTCGCTTGCCAAAAGCTTTTTTATATGATACCGGTGCATCCTGAACAAGAAATGGATAGAACAAAGAGAATGCATATGCTCTAATGGAGAGGAGGGATCGGTATGGCAGACGAATTGCAGGAATCAGAAGGCTTGATAGAGGTTCCTGCCATCGAGATCCTGGAAAAAATCAAGAAAGGCGAGCCTGTAGAGTACGATCATGTTATCATCAAGGGCAATCTCGACATTAACGATCTCGATCTGCCCAAAAACAACGGAAAAATTCTTATTAACTCTCTGATTAAGATAATCAGTTCTCAAATTGAAGGCAACGTAAACTTCACTGAGGCCGTCTTCAATGAAGCAGTTGATTTTAGGGGGTCTCTGTTCCTTAGACGCACGAACTTTGGCGAATCGAGATTCAAAGCAAATGCGGACTTCGGGAACTCCAAGTACAATGGAGAGGTCAGCTTTAATAAATCTCAATTTGAGGAAGATGTCAGTTTCAATAGAACCAGTTTCCTGCAAAAGGCCAGTTTTAGCAAATCTCTGTTCAGCAAAGATGTCTATTTCAGAAAATCTGTATTCAACAGAGACTTAAACTTCAATAGATCTCATTTCGCAGGAGATGCCAACTTCAGAGGATCTCAATTTTGTGCCAATGCGTCCTACAGAAAATCTCAGTTCAATCGAGATGCGAACTTCAGTCAATCCGAGTTCAACGGAAGCATAGCCGATTTTGAATCCGCTCAGTTTCTGGGAGATGCATTCTTCGATGATGCCTCTTTTAAAGAAAGCCTTTCTTTATCTCGAACAAAATATGAAAAATTATACATCAGATGGAAAAGCGTAACGAAAGCGAAATATCAATGGAAATTTTTGGAAAATTGTAGAAGGATTAGCAGCTTAGCCTATGCTAAAGATCATGGTGAAACTGCATACTTATTATTAATTGATAATTTTAAAAAACTTGGCTTTTTTGAGGACGCGGATAACTGCTACTACAGCTACAGAAAGGAACGCAGACGAGACTTGCCGATACCTTACAAACCTGCTGACTGGATTTTAATGGTATTCTACGGATACGGTATAAAGCCGATTCGTCCGTTGATATGGGCTATAATCTTTTTCTTAGCATTCGGTCTTTTGTATGCTACACAGGGAGAAGTTGTCGGATTCACCAAAGCGCCATCACTAATATCCTCATTAAACGTCAGTTACACACTTCTTCTAGCTGGGACAAAGCTCATTGATGATCCTAGTCATGCCTCTACAGGATTACTTTATTTGATATTTACATTTGAGAAGTTGCTGGGGTCACTATTCTTTGCGTTGTTCTTAATTTCAATTGGCAGGACAATAGTAAGGTAGAAATGATGAATGATAACCTATCTATGGCAGAAAATTCTCAGCCCATCAAAATAGCTGCAATAGCACTTATGTAGAAGCCAATTGCCTTTTCCTGGCTAAAAGAGCCGCCTCATCACTGAGGTTGCTCTGAAAAATATACCGCGTAGTCCGGATCTGCGATCCGCATCAAAAGACCAATCCTTTCCAACCTTTATATCCGTCAAGCAAGGTATCGCTTTCAGTATCTCGTTTCCAGCCTCTTCCATCACACTCTGCAGCAGCTTGGAGGCTTCGCCTTTTCGCTTATCCGGCACCTCCAGAAGTATGCTGTCATGAACTGCATTTATCAGACGAAAATCACTATATCTGGGCAAGGCAATCTTTTCATAAAGCCTCCCGAGCGCAGTCTTCTGGAGATCTGCGCCAGTCGCCTGTACGGGTGTATTTATCAGAGCATTTCTGTGCAGTGGATCAACATACCTGATGCGTCCCAATGCGGATCTCGAAATTTTATATGTCTCTCCATCAATTTTGATTTTCTTAGCTCCTTCTGAAACCATTTGCTGCCAGCCCTTCAAACCCGGATAGGCTTCATAAAATCTGTACAAGAATTCTCTTGCTTCGCCCTCTGTCAGGTTTGGCAGATTGGAGAGAATCATGTTTACTCCGCCTCCGTAAATGGTCCCGTAATTCAGAGTCTTGGCTATCTGCCTCTCTTCATCTGAGATCTCGGCCTTTTGGAAAATGGTCTGTGCAGTCTGTTTATGCGGATCAAGACCTTTCTTGAAGATCTTCTGCATGGCCTTGTCACCGGAGAGCACAGCAATGATCCTCATCTCGATGGCAGAAAAGTCCGCTTCAACGAAAGACATCCCAGGCGAGGCTATGAAGAGCCCCTTTAAGCTAGGGTCTCTGGGTACCTGCTGAATGTTGGGCCTGAAACAGGTAATGCGGCCACTTCTGCCACCCAACTGCACAAGCGTTGGATATATTCGATTTTCTTTGGTGGAATCCGTCCAATTTTTCAGGAATCCTATCTGCTGTCTGAGTTCTCTGTATTTCATCAATAAATTTACAAAATGATCATCAGGGTCCTTCAATAAGATTCTTTCCAGGGTCGCAGCGGAAGTGTTCTCCATGTTATGTCCGTAGCTCTGCAGCACCTTCTTCACTTGAACAGGATTGCGAGGATTAAATCCAGCCATTTTCTTCGACTTTGCATAGTGCTGCAACTCTGTTTCCAGCCGATCCTTCTCTTTGGTCAAATTCTTAAGAAGCCGCAGTCCCTTGTCCGCATTGAAACCTATTCCGTTGTATTCAATCTCCACCAATGCGGGCAATGCCCCAAACTCCACTTGAGCAACTCTTTCCAAACCTTGCATCTTAAGGAGAGCCTTTTGTCTGGCATGGATTCGCTCCAAAATTGAGCACGCCCTGGCGGCATAATCCATCTCCTTTGCAGTTGGCTCGCCTTTCCGGCCCGATACTTCAGGACTATCATCAAAATGCCATCCAAGCAAATCCTTGCATATCGCTGGCAGGGATGATCCCATATCGGAAAGGCCATTGTTGAGAATCTGCGATGCCAGCATAGTGTCCCAGAGATTGGGAAGCTTAAATCTTCTGCCTGATACCGTTCTGATTACACCCATGTCGAACAGCAGGTTATGGCCGACAATCCGGCAAGCCGGGCACTCCAGAAGAGGAACTATCTCAGGAAGCAGTTCAGGTGCCAGCAGGGCTTGTCCATAATCGCCTGCGACCGAAATGAATTTGAGCTTGGCGGATTGCGGCGTGGAGCCTCCGGCAGTCATCAAATGCAAATAGAGAGTTGAAGGCTCTTTTCGTGGCTTGCAGGACCACGAAGTGAGCACAACCTTAGCTACTAATGAGATGCCTCCTTTGACGCCTCTTTGCCAAATTCTCCAGATCCACGTCTCACAATATATGATACTCTGTTTCAAATAAGATTCTTTCTGTTGCTCTAGGAACTTGCATAGGCCAGATGCTTATTCGGTGTTATGGTTATCACTGTCATCTGCCTCATTATGATGGCCCTCTTTTCGATCATCAATGATATTTGAGAGATGATCTACATTTACCTGCCTCTGCAAACCTATATATCTTTTTGAGGATAACCAAAGCTCGGAGATTAAGGGTGGATGAGAATTCAGGATCAAAGGCAGATGTGCCGGATCTAATCCCGGCTCGCATGTTGAGTGAGTTCGTTTATTGCCCTCGGCTCTGCTACATCGAATGGATAGACGGCGAGTTCTTGGACAGTGAAGACACAATAGATGGCAGATTCCAGCACCGCCGTGTAGATTCAAAGGAAGATACGGTCCCCAGAGACGAGTTCGAGACCGTTCACGCCCGATCTTTGTTTCTCACCGGCCCAAAGGTTGGAATCATCTGCAGGATAGATCTTCTGGAAGGTGATGGCGAAAGGGTGACGCCTGTAGATTACAAGAGAGGCGAAGCGCCCGATATTCCCGGAGGGGCGTATGAGCCGGACCGCGTCCAGCTATGTGCTCAGGGGCTGGTCTTGAGGGAGAACGACTTTCAATGCGAAGGGGGCATCGTCTACTTCGTCCGCTCCAAGAAGCGTGTGCAGATCCCATTTGATAAAACTTTGATGAAAAGGACCAAAGACCTGATCTCCGATCTGCGAAAAGTTGCAGAAAAACGAGAGATGCCGCCTCCCTTGCTAGACAGTCCCAAGTGCAATCGATGCTCTTTAGCCGGAATATGCCTTCCCGATGAGGTTAACCTCCTCAAAGAGATGGAGGCAAGAGGAGGGAACGAAAAAGGACTTGTGGGACGGATCAGAAAGCTTCTTCCGGCTCGGGATGACGCTCTGCCCGTTTATGTCATAGGCCATGGCCACACGGTGCGAAAGAAAGGCGACCTGCTGGAGATTTGGTCCAAAGACGATGGCAAGGTGAAAGAGGCGAGGCTCCGGGAGATATCGCAGGTCAACCTCTACGGAGGGGTGGATATCTCGACGCCTGCCGTGGTCGATCTCATGCAGCGTGGCATTCCAGTACTGCACTTTACTCGCGGTGGATGGTTCCAGGGTATAAGCATCGGACATACGCATAAGAATGTAGAGCTAAGGATGAAACAGTTCGAATGGGCTATGGATCGCAAGCGATCGCTATCCATTGCGCGATGTCTTGTATCCGGCAAGATCAAGAATTGCAGGACTCAGGTGCGCAGAAATGATTCCGAGTCGCCAGTGCAAGTTCTAGAACATCTGGAAAGGCTCTCACGGGATGCAAAAAATGCTTCGAGTGCAGAGAAGCTTCTTGGAATCGAAGGATCCGCGGCAGAGGCTTATTTTGCCCGTTTGAACTATCTACTGAAAGAGTCCCAGGTTTTCTCTTTTCAAAACAGGAACAGAAGACCACCAAAAGATCCGGTGAACGCCGTGCTCTCCTACCTCTATGCCATCTTAGCCAAGGAGATGTTTGTGACTTTGCTGGCAGTTGGCTTCGACCCGTATCTGGGGGTTTATCACAGGCCAAGGTACGGTCGGCCTGCTTTAGCTCTGGATATGATGGAGGAATTTCGGCCCCTTATCGCGGATTCAACTGCATTGATGCTCTTCAACAATGAAGAACTTAAGGAGAAAGACTTTATTAAAACAGGCATAGGCATATCGCTGACTAGTCAAGCCAAGAAAAAGGTCGTGGGTGGTTATGAGCGCAGGATTGAGACGGAAGTCACCCATCCCATCTTCGGCTACAAAGTGAGTTACCGGCGCATCTTTGAGGTTCAAGCTCGGCTCCTCTCCAGGGTCCTATTCGGTGAGATCAGAGAATATCCTGCTTTCGTTACGAGGTGATGCGATATTGAGTGGATTAAACAGTTTTGTGGTGAGCTACGACATCATGGACCCGAAGCGATTGCAGCGAGTGCATAAGAGAATGAAAGGTTTTGGGGTGCCCCTTCATTATTCCGTTTTTCGCTGCGATCTTACGCCCAAAGGTCGCGTAGAGATGGTAGCTGCACTCACGGATCTGATCAAGCAAAATGAAGATAGGATTATGATCATCGATCTTGGTCCGGCTGAAGGAAGCGTTGAGAAAAGAATTGAGTTTTTAGGCGTGCATCCAGTTGAAATGGAACGAAAGGCAATTATAGTATGAATTCATTGCGAGAGGTTATGTGGTTCCGGGAGGACCGGTAGGCGCTCGAAATGCCTCTACCATACGAAAACTCCTGTGAAGACGTTGGCACTTTGTGTTAGTTTACAGTAGGTTAACGGACCTCTCGCAAAACGGCTTTTTTTCGATAGCTGTAAAGGCCGAAAAATGGCCGCTCTGGCTATCCATGTCTGAAAGGACGTGGCTCCATTGAAACTGGAGATACTGCCTTGATCTCGGTGAAGCATATGTGAACTATCCATGTCTGAAAGGACGTGGCTCCATTGAAACTTCGCTTAAAGATGAAAAAAATTTTTCACTATCGACTATCCATGTCTGAAAGGACGTGGCTCCATTGAAACTCCCAATAGATCACGCAATACATCATCTTTCCAATCGCCCACTATCCATGTCTGAAAGGACGTGGCTCCATTGAAACACCCACTGCTTGGCGAAAGCCGTTTCGCCGACTTCACCTATCCATGTCTGAAAGGACGTGGCTCCATTGAAACTTTTGTTTCCCGATTTGCACACGCAAAATCGCAAGACCTATCCATGTCTGAAAGGACGTGGCTCCATTGAAACTACGTTTGTATTGGGCTTCCCGAATGTTGAATTACGCCCTATCCATGTCTGAAAGGACGTGGCTCCATTGAAACTCTGCTCGTTCCGATACAGATTCAAATCCGTATTGGTGGGCGCTATCCATGTCTGAAAGGACGTGGCTCCATTGAAACTAGTTGACGAGTCGCTAACAATCCGGTACTTATCGCTATCCATGTCTGAAAGGACGTGGCTCCATTGAAACTTTTCGCAAGTTCGCTTATCTGAGATTTTTTGGTTTTGCAACTATCCATGTCTGAAAGGACGTGGCTCCATTGAAACTGCACTTTTTCCGGAATATCGCTGTTCCCGTCCTTCTATCCATGTCTGAAAGGACGTGGCTCCATTGAAACTTCTTTTGTCTGCGCACTGTTTTGCTTGGTTTTGGCTATCCATGTCTGAAAGGACGTGGCTCCATTGAAACAGTCCATATCCCATCATCCGCGCTCGCTGCTACCTCTATCCATGTCTGAAAGGACGTGGCTCCATTGAAACTTGTATCTTCTGATTTAGGATCCTAAGGTCATCCTGTGACACTATCCATGTCTGAAAGGACGTGGCTCCATTGAAACTTTTCTAATCCTAACTCGCTCATTAAATTCCTCCGCTATCCATGTCTGAAAGGACGTGGCTCCATTGAAACTTTTCTGCTTTGTCCTTGACGACTAATTTCTTAGGAGCTATCCATGTCTGAAAGGACGTGGCTCCATTGAAACTTTTCTTCTCCGTGTTAAATTCTACGCTTCCCATATTCTCTATCCATGTCTGAAAGGACGTGGCTCCATTGAAACGTTAATAAAACTTTCTGTACCAAACTTAAAGAAAAGCGCTATCCATGTCTGAAAGGACGTGGCTCCATTGAAACAAGCCAATCTTTGGTAATTGCCATTATTTCCTGAGTACTATCCATGTCTGAAAGGACGTGGCTCCATTGAAACAGAAATCCTACATCTAAATGGAAGGGATGCATGCACTATCCATGTCTGAAAGGACGTGGCTCCATTGAAACCGAATAACAATGGTCCTCTTTCTCATTTTTTCCACTATCCATGTCTGAAAGGACGTGGCTCCATTGAAACATTTTTTCAATCCATTGATCCCTGCGTTTTTCCCGTTCTATCCATGTCTGAAAGGACGTGGCTCCATTGAAACCGCGCCGAATATCCGGATAGCAGTTACACCTCGTTTCCACTATCCATGTCTGAAAGGACGTGGCTCCATTGAAACAAAATTCGAGCAAATTTGCTTGTCGAAAATGGATAGAACTTGCTATCCATGTCTGAAAGGACGTGGCTCCATTGAAACATGTTCTACCTCCTTTTTTCGTGGTCGATCGTTCAGTTCCGCTATCCATGTCTGAAAGGACGTGGCTCCATTGAAACGGATATTCAAATTCTGCAACTGGCGGAGATTCTGGCTATCCATGTCTGAAAGGACGTGGCTCCATTGAAACGGATCGAGATTGTCTTGGCTTTTTGCCTCCCAACAAGCTATCCATGTCTGAAAGGACGTGGCTCCATTGAAACTTATGGCGCTGTGTCAGAAACAGCTCTATCTCGCCTGGGACTATCCATGTCTGAAAGGACGTGGCTCCATTGAAACGGTACCAAATGTGTCAAAGTGCTCCAAAGTCTTTACCTATCCATGTCTGAAAGGACGTGGCTCCATTGAAACGCTCTGATGGAGACGGATATACCATGTTAGTATCACCTATCCATGTCTGAAAGGACGTGGCTCCATTGAAACCACTGCGTACTGAAGTAATCCGAGGTTTTCGCGTCCAGACTATCCATGTCTGAAAGGACGTGGCTCCATTGAAACTTCATTAATTCTCCAATGATGTCATCCCCCTCGATACTATCCATGTCTGAAAGGACGTGGCTCCATTGAAACCTGCCAGTAGATTTCCGATGTTGGGATAAACTGTTGCACTATCCATGTCTGAAAGGACGTGGCTCCATTGAAACAATTTATCTCCTGCGTTATCGTCTTTTAAGAATTTCCTATCCATGTCTGAAAGGACGTGGCTCCATTGAAACTTCCTGATACGAAGGAGTATCCTCAAAGATACAACCTATCCATGTCTGAAAGGACGTGGCTCCATTGAAACCCTTATATATGATCTTGGTTTTGCGTGCACCGTTTCTCTATCCATGTCTGAAAGGACGTGGCTCCATTGAAATGCCCATGCGCCCTGTCACTGGCGATATAAAAATGCTCAATAGTGGCGGGATAAAATTGTCCACCTGCCAATCCCTCACAATCAAAACTAAGGGGTTGTGTGGATGCTGGACCTAGTGGAATTCCTCATGTAGCGAGATTTATTCAACAAAGAATTGAGCATCAGCGAGATCTCTAGAAGAACAGGACACAGCGGTGGAACGGTGAGGAAATACCTTCGCTCTCAAGTTCCCCCTACACCCCAGGAAAGATCAAAGAAGCCCAGCAAATTGGATGGCTATAGAGAATATATCATCCAGTATCATCCAGAGGCTTCAAGAGTATCCACTCTCTGCCAAGCGCATTTATCGTGAGATTCAAGAAAAAGGGTTTACCGGCAAATATACCATCGTTAAGGATTTTATAAGAGAAGTACGCCCGAAAGCCATAGTCTGCCGGTATGAGATATGCCCTTCTTAACCCCATCCTCGGAGAGTTGGCCCGAGAAGGCAGGATCAGGATATTCCGAAGATATGATAATATTTGGCATAGTCGCTAGATGCTGTTTTCTTAGGTAACAAGAGGACATAGTGTAATATCGATTTTGTTACATAAGAAATGCGCTTTACATGATTATTTAAGCTTATTTTAATAATTTCTGTA
>Ga0182027_10006671_pt1 | contig 17210 bp, 19 predicted proteins | sample 712E1DmetaG_FD_121300 | JGI IMG/M metagenome (GOLD analysis project Ga0182027, IMG submission 121300) | Permafrost microbial communities from Stordalen Mire, Sweden - 712E1D metaG (Illumina Assembly) | ecosystem: Environmental > Terrestrial > Soil > Wetlands > Permafrost | place: Sweden... | reverse complement strand
TGCCCGAACCCCTCCCATGCGTTCCAGCGGGAGGGCCCACCGGCGGCACCGGCACTAGCCAGGAGGGCAAAGTGGAGACAGATGGTTTCGGCGGTACCGGTGCGCCTGCCCTGCCACTGGCCGCCGTCGGATGGGCCGGACGAGCGGGAGGGACGGTTAAGCTCTGTGTTAGGAGGCTGTCGAACGACACTTGAGGCAACGGCCAGCTTTGGCAGAGCGCCGTCAGGCGAGAGGCTAACTCGCGGACCTCTGCAGATGCACTCCCTAAGTCGCGGAATACTGGAGATTGGCCTACAACTCGGTAATCGCGGCTACTGAAGATCAGATTCTCGCCAGTCCCATATTTCTGCCACAACACCGGCTGTTCGGCAAGGGCCTTGAGACTTGTAAAGATCACGAGCGCCGCAAAGTTATCCAGAAACTGGTCGTAGTCCTTTGGACCCCTGGACGGGTGCTGATAATTAACATGTCCCAATTCAGGGCTCTGCTCTCCAGTGAACGCTGGGACAAACATCCCATCGTAATCGACCAACTGTACCTGCCCTGTCCTATGTACTAGTATATTTCCATGTTGCAAATCGCAGTGCGCGACTCGACTGCTTTGCAACTGACTGACCGAACTTCGAAGGGCATCAGCGAGAGTTCGCAATGCGTGACTGTTCTTCAAGTTCCTCTGCACCCAAAGACCGAGCGGTTCGCCGTTGGTCCACTGCATCTTCACAATGGGATACCACAGGCCCTGGGTCCTAATGCCGTTTGGTACGAAGTGAAAGGGCAACAAACAGCCGGCGGAAACTGTCTGGAGATGCCTGCTTATGGCGTCGTATCTCCGCGCGCCGTCCGGAGCGGGCCGTAAAAAGCATCGTACTGCCCAGGCGGAACCGCCATTTATCATGTAAACGCTAGCGAAATTACCAGAAGCAACACGCGGCAGACCCAATGCGTTTAGTGCAATGGCCCCGCTTTTCAAGTCAGGGTCCTGAAAGCACAGTCGCGGCGTCTGAATCGCTTCTTGGTAATCTGTAGGCGTCGGCCAACTCATAGTCTTACGCTCCGAGAACAGCCTCAAGAACCGCGAAGACTTCCTCTTGCCCCGCATTCAATACTAGACACCTTGACCGTTCCGAACTAAGCATGCGCTTCCGTAGGGCCTCAGGTAACTTGGTTGATATACCAAACAGATGTCGACCAGCGATACCGCCCAGATCTGCGTCACTATCTGGAAAGATGACTGGCAGCGGGCCACTTTTTCCAATTACGAGATTGAATACAACAATCCCACCTTGCTCCGTTTTCAGCTTTAGTAAGTCCCTTACATTGCTCGTGATTGTCTGATCGGCCCAATTGCCGGCTGTTATGTTAATCACAACCGGCGGAGGCGACTTCGCATGGGTGCCAACCCATCTCCGGAGCACCGGGTAAATGCCATCGAAACCCGCGCTCAGTGAACAGCCTCCACCGAAATGCGGATGCAGCCAGACGGGAAACAGAACCGGAACTGAATTCGGTCGACCACCCGCGGCCTGGACACTTCGAGTTCGCTTCTCCACGCGGAGCGGAGACTCCGCCATGCTTTTCAGCGAAACCAAAAGCCTCCCTTTGAGGCGACCATCGAATGCCGACCTTGGAGCGCTCGAGTAGCCAACCACCCCCACATCGTAGGGACACGACCCAGGGATGGTCGCGTTCTCGCCGACCAAGCGGTCCAAGGTACGATTCACCATGTCCGCAATGACGTCCGCTGCATGCCGCCCGCTCACCCCCCACTGGACCGCCATTGATTGCGATTGATCGATGAGAAAAGCAACGCAGCCCGGTGTTTGAGCGCTGGGCTTGATTAGTGCCGGTTCTTCGTCGTCGTCGAGCTTATCGACGACGCCACTGACCTTCTCGAACGGAGAGAGACATGCAGCCTCGAGCGCCGACGCCATCCGCTGGAGGCCGGAATCCGGACTTCCTTTGAGGGACCTTAGTAGCGCCGACTGTGCGGGCTTACGAAAATCGCCCGCGCTGAACAGTAGATTCTCACCGGTGTGAAAACGCTTCCATAGCGACGGATCTACTGCAACTGCGCGAATACTGAGGGAAATGACTAGGGATGCAAATGCATCGAGAGTCACATCATAGTCAGATGGACCACGTCCAGGGTGCTGAAAGTTCGAGTGACCTAACTCCGGACTTCTCTCCCCCGCAAAGGCCGGAACATACATGCCGTCATAATCGACAAGGCGTATAGCGCCACTGCTATCGACAATGATGTTGGCGTGTTGAAGATCGCCGTGTGCAATGTTGCTCTGACGAAGCTGCGCCACTACGGCCTTGAAACGTTCCAACAGCAGAAGAAGCGTTTCCGAGTCTGTGGTGTGCCGAGATATATACTCGTGAAGTGGTTCTCCATCAACCCACTCCATCTCAACGACTGGGTACCACTGACCTCGAAGTCTGATGCCCTGATTTACGTAATCGAATCCAACCATGCACGCCAAGTGCGCTAGCGTTAGGTGCTGGCAGATCGCGAGGTAGCGTCGATGCTGGTCCAGCACCGGCCTCAGAAAGCACCTCACTGCCCATCGGCGACTATTGAATGACACTTCGTACACACTGGCGAAATTGCCCGACATGACCTTGGGCAAGCCGAGTGAATTGGTGACCACCGTACCACCCTTCAGTTCCGGAACCAGGAAACATCTCGCCGGAGCTTGGATTGCATCCTGGTAGTCCGAAGGGTCTGGCCAGATCATGGCTGCCGAGGCGCCTCTGCGTCGCGGGGCAAGGCAACGCCGTCAATACGCACGGCCAGCAACGTGACGTCGTCGTTTCGCATGGCACCGGACGCGCGCGCGTCCGCGACAATGGTGGAAAATGCGGGCTGACCATTTAGGGAGATGAGAGCGTCCCACGGCGGGACGCCACGTTCAACTTCCCTGAGAATCCAACACGCTAGGGCATCGGTGGCCAAAATAAAGACGTCGTCCGGATCAAACTCGCCGGAACGCTCCGTCACCCAGTTGGCCATTTCTCGATTCTTGGCGGGGTTACTCGAAAGGAGAGTCGGCGTGGTCCCGAATTGCTCGGCGCGCTCTAGCGGAAACGCTACGCGCAAGATGCCCCTCCTGACGTGAAACAGACAACTGTCGCCCGCAGCGATCGCGCACCAGCGACGGTCCGGGCGGATCTCCAAGCCGAGCAGTGTTGAAAAAGCTCCAAGCTGGGCCTTTTCTAAGGCAAACCAGGGAAGCTGTTTTGAATTCACATCCCGTTGCCACTCCTCTTGGAGAGGGGCCAGCCAGTCTCGAAGGTCCTTAGCCGAAGGCGGCGAGTCAACGAAGCGCGCCACCAAACTGGCAGCCCATGTCTTCGCGAACGAGGACTCCGTGGCACCGTCGGCGACGGCAAACCGACCACCGCGGGACGACCAGGCGTCTTCGTAGTCGCTCTCCGCATTACCCGCTTTTTGCATGTTGAGCGATTGAACCAACGTGGGATGAAGGACCTCGTGGCTGGGTGGGGAATCGGAACTATTATCCTCCTTCTCCCTCCAGAACGACCATTTCATAAAGTTCTCCCAGCTTGCCTATTGAGCGACATCGAGCGAGCGACTCTGCCTACCGAAGATTGCTTGGACGAGTACCAATGTCGAGAAAGCGAATGAGATCGACCAGTTCAGCGTTGAACACGAACCCCCGAGATCGATCACTTACCGCGAAGCCTTCGCTTCGCGCGGCATCGAGCAAACCAGACGGCAAGATGCTGGACATGCGAAAGAGCGCCTTAGCAAATTGATCTGGAAGGGCATCCTCGCGATCAGGGTACTGAATCGGCGCCGCCGCGTGACTGGAAACATGACAATTAAAAAGAAGCACGTTGCCGTCGGATGTAGACATCTGGGTTATGGCTTGCGCAATTGGTTCAGGGTCACCGTCACCTGCCTCACCGTCTGAGATGTTTATAACTGTCGGGGGGTAACACGGCTGATGGCGTCCGACCCAGTCCTGTAACACGCGCTGGGCGTACCGGAGTCCTTCGCACATCGGCGTACCGTTATCGGCGATAGAATCGAACCAGACAGGGAACTTGATGGTCTGGTCGATCAGGCCGCCCGCACCGTCATCGATCTTCTTGACGCGATCCTCGACTCGAGCCGGGCTGTTCGCGACCTTGCTGAGCGGGACGAGATCTTGTTTTTCTAAAGCCCCCAGAAAGGCAGGACCGACGCCTTTGTTGCCACCATAGCCGATTACTCCTATTTCATAGTAGTCGCGAACGCCTTCGGACTTCGTGCATTTGATGACAAGATTCTGGAGGAGCTTATTTATTCCATCTGCAAGAGCGTCCGCCTTTGCCTTTCCAGTAGCGGCACTGAAAGGATCGCTCATCGACCCAGACTGATCAATGAGAAACAGAAAGCAACTAGGACTTGTTCGGCTAATCTCGGCCTTATACGGCATTAGAGTCTCCTTGTCGTGAAGTGAAGTTAACTGCAATAGCGCCTGCGAACTTGGCTACGGCCAATTTGCTCGCAGCAATTCCGTCACACGCATTCGAGGGGTAAAGATCGGGAGAAGCCCGTGTTGCGACAAACTCCCTCATTGATTTGCCTGAATCCAAACCTCGTCGCCGTTGACGATTAGGCGATTGCCCTGTATAGCAATGTCCACATCCTTTTGCAACTGGACAATATGCAGTTTCAGCATGCTTCCAGCTACTGAGTATGTGCCACTGAACGATTGACCACCCTCCTGCAATGAAAACGTGTTATCCCGATTCAACTGAAGCCGGTCAGCGCTGTTCTGAGAGCTCACGTATACCGGCGCGAGCGGGCCGGGACGCTCCGCAGCGGCTGAAGTAGCGCCGTCAGTAGACTGCTTGGCCCAAGCGTTGCCCGCCTGATCGACAATCCTGCCATCCTGGAGGCCCAAGACAACCGTTTCTCCAGTGTCCGCGATCGATAGCTGTAGATTAGCCTTGTTCTGAATGGCGAGGGGGATTGAATTAAACGAGTAGCGACCGGTAAGCGACCGGCCTGTATCCTGCGCGACAAATGAAGCATCTGGATTAAGCTGGATACTATCATTATTTGCCGCATTTACATAAACTCCAGGAACTGGGGGCGGCTGCTCTGCCACAACAAGAACCTCAGTAATCGTGTCCGTAATCTGCTTTAGGTTAGCCGGGCTGACGTAGCCTGCTTGAAACTGGAACGTCAGTGACGCCCTGTGTTTCTGCGGGGTTCCCGGATGCAACTCGGTGCATGTCTGCAAGTTAAAGGTCACACTGCCATCGCCGACTGCGATATCAGTTACGTCCACCCTCATGCCAACCGGAAGATCCTCCACGGTAGGAACACGAGTGTGCGGAGCGCGCTTCCCTGAAGATCCAGGCTGCGTTACCGATCCCCCTTGTGAATAGTAATTCGGAGTGTACCCGGCCACAAACTCAGGGTTAGCCTTGATGCCGCTTTGGCGAACGGACAAAATGGTGCCCTCCAGTGCTACGAGGCTAACGCCACTAGCGGGATCGAAGAGCATCGTGGGGACATATTGGCGCTTGAGTTGGTCGCTGAGCATTGCGGAGGGCTGAGCTGCAACGGTCAAGCACCAAAGGACCGCGAGGCAATGCGTCCTGGTAGACTTCACAAAGCTCTGAAAGAACACTCTCATAATCCTCTCCTCAAATGCCACCGGTGCCAGCGGTACCCGCGCAGCGACCGGCAGGCACGGAACGAAGCCTTATCGATCATTCCCTTCACTGATTCGGCTGGATCCAAAGCTCGTCGCCGTTGACAACAAGGCGATTGCCCTGTATAGCGATGTCCACATCCTTCTGCAACTCGACGATATGGAGTTTGAGCGTCGTGCCCGTTACCAAGTAGCTACCGCTGAACGATTGACCACCCTCTTGGAGCGAGAAAGTGTTGTCACCATTTAGCTGAAGCCTGTCACCGCCATTCTGAGAACTGATATATAGGGGCCCGGGCCGTACAGTAGCTGTAGCATCGGGCGGTGCCTGAGTGGCGTTTGCGTTCGAGTTCGAGCCAGGCGGCGCTTCAGCGAGCAACTCAGCGATGGTATCTTCAATCTGCTTGAGATTAGCCGGACTTATTAATCCCTTTGGAAACTGAAACGCGACGTTGGCCCGGTAGCCACTCCCAGAGGTCTGAAGGCTAAGGACAACGTCAGCATCCTTGGTCTCGATATTGGTTACGTAAACCTCTGTGCCGGCCTGTAGGAACCGCGTGCTCTCTACAACCTTGCTCACTCCACGCTTGGCGAAAAACATGGGCTGACCGATTCGGCCCCCTCTTTTGTATGAGTTCGGCCAATAGATGTCGCCCGATATTGGGTTCGCCTTTATGCCAAAAAAGCGTACAACCAGGATAGCTCCCGCCTGCAGCACCGTACCGTTGTCGCCCACCTTGGTAAGAGAGTAACGCGCCGACAGTTGCTGCTCAACACTGACCGTTCCACCCTGATTCTGAGGCATCGCGCACAAGGGTACAGCAACTATCAAGGCGGCTATTACGCTTGCATACATAAGTGCACCTCATACATAGTATTCACTGTGTCTGCCGAACCCAGGCGTGTCCTTCATCGTCTATGATCCCATCACCTGATGTCGTGGCTATTGATGTTTGCCCCGATAATTCCGCCATCTTCAAAATGAGACGATTACCATCGACAACGAACGTGCCGTGAAATGCACGGCCTCTTTCTTGTAGCAGAAAGGAACCATCCGCGTTGAGTTGGAGGCGGTCGAGGGTATTCCCTGGCTTGGCATAAGCACCGACAAGGCGCGACGCCGACCGCGAAAACGGCCCGTCATTCGATTCCGGCTGCCGATCCCAGGCCTCTTGGCCGTTCACAATAAGTGTATTGCCGTGTATCGCGATGTCTACGTCTTTTCCCATCTGAAGAATGTGTAGTTTCAGTGTGTCACCATCGACGACATACGTGCCGTTGAATGCCTGGCCGCCTTCCTGAAGTGAAAACGAACCATCCGGGTTCAACTTGAGTCGATCGGCGTTGTTTTGGGAATTCACGTAGGATGACCCCAGTGCGGTGGGCGACGGCCTGCCCGTAATGCCGCCCTGTGTTGGGGGCGCCACGGCCGGTCCGCCGCTAGTATTCGCGCCCGTATCGATGGTGAAGACTTGCTCGATGGCGTTCCGAACGGCCTCAAGCGTGGCGGTTACCAGGAAGCCCTTTGGAAACTGAAACGAGACCCCTGCTCTGAAGGTCGGGGAGTTGTTCGCAGCTGCTGCCACTCGCTGGTCCTGCGCCGGATTGTCGCATCCATCGCACTGAAGAACACTAAGAGAGAGCGAATTGAATCTCGGCAACACCACCATATAGGTTGCAAGCATGGCCTTCGACCCGACTGGAAAAGGACGACTTGTGCACGGTCCAGCAGGCCCGAGGGTCAGCTTTTGCAGGAAGCCTGGCGCGTGCAAGCGCCCATCCTTGAAACTGAAGTCATTCGGTTGGGAACAGTCAGAATTGACGCCAATGAGTCCATCAGCCCGGACGATGAGCACGGCTCCGAATGGGTACTGTGCCTTCAAGCTCTGGTCAAGCGAGAGTGGAGGGGCGCCCTGCGCGAAGGCCATACTCCAGGGATCCCCAGTGATCAACGCCAATCCTATCATCATTCCTAATCGATACCGACGCATACTGACATCTCCTCGGTTCACCGGCGGTTTAGTTGACGATGATGGACACGTCGCCCTGTCCAGGCCACGGTCCTTCATATTAGGCGCCGTTCGCGGTTTTCCGTATGTCCGCTTCGGTGTCGTCGGCCTCCTGATTGAGTTTCACAACAAAATCTCTCGCCTGGGCATCGTTGGTCGGGTTTGGTGGCACCTGTCCGTCGGCGTTCGGCCTGGGATTCGCAGCGGGTCCGGCCGGCAAACTCTTTCCCGCGTTGCTCGCCAGGGTCTGCATTCCTGACGCGATCTGCTCCTTGAATTGGTTCTGCATCTCTTGCAACGTGGCGACGTCAATCTGAGTCGCGAATTCGGCTGGGCAGTCCCCGGCCTTACTGCTCATCACATCCACGGGAACCTTTCCGTCGCTGGTAATGGGTTGTCCGGGCGTGCGCTCGATAATGTCTCCAGCCGACAGTTCACAACTCTCGGCACTCCCCACCGCAGTTACGTCTAGGCTCGTGGATACCACAAACACGCGTTGCTTTAAAGCGGGCGGTGGGACGTCGGCGCCAGATGCCTGCGCGGGAGGTGCAGCGGCGGGTTGAGAAGCACTAAGCCGCTCAACCTCAAGTTGTTGCTTCACTTCCTCGGCGATCAACGTTTTGATCTCGGGTGTCAGAATCACTCCGTTGCTTTGCGCCTTTTCGGGTGGCGGCTCCTGCTGCTGATCCTGATACTGCTGCTGATTGTCGTAGGCGGCTCGAAGATTCGCAGCAAGGAGGAAATCCGTTAACCACAGAGCCGGCGTCGAATAGACGGGCGCAGGCGCAAAATAGCCACCATAGAACCACGGAGCGGCGGGTCCCCAACCCCAAGCGTAAGCCACGGTGGGCCCCCAAGGCTGTGCAGCCCAGCCATAGAAGGCGGGCTGGTAGTAGACCCGTGGTACATACGTCGCGTAGCTGACTGATCGGTAACTATAGGTCCGGTAGACTCGCATCTCGGTTCGTCCACCGACGACGTAGGTTCTGGAAACATAACCTGTCCGGAGCGGGCGCTCAACGAAAGCCTGTCGGCCCGCCGCCACGACTCTCACCCCGCCGGGGCGAAGAACCTCAACTCTTCGTTCACCGTGAAACCCGCGGTCGACAACCATCCTGCTTCCGTCCGGACGCGAATGTTCGATATGCGCTGCGCGGCCATCTTCTCTGAAATTAGTTGCCTTCAACCCCGGTCTTTCGACGCTGACCACCCGACCACCTCCACCTGTGTTAATGGTCGTGTTAGTTCTCGGATTGAAGTGCGCCTGACCGCCTCCCGAGAGAGGCCTCGATGTCTCTCCGAGGGTTGGCCGATGCACCGGTCCGCCGACTGCTGTCCGTGGCCCTGCACCCGCGATCCCACCACTACGGCCGCTATTTCCGCCTCCGGCGTTCCCGCCCGGACCACCACCCGTGAATCCGCCGCCCCGCCCGCTGGCCCCGGTGATTCCGCCGCCCCCGGACCCGGCGTTCCCGCCGGCACCAGCACCGGTGATACCGCCACCCCGACCGCCCCCAGTGATGCCACCACCTCGACCGCTGGTCCCGGTGATTCCGCCGCCCCCGGACCCGGCGTTCCCGCCGGCACCAGCACCGGTGATACCGCCGCCCCGACCGCTCCCAGTGATTCCGCCACCTCGACCGCTGGTCCCGGTGATTCCGCCGCCCCCGGACCCGGCGTTCCCGCCGGCACCAGCACCCGTGATACCACCGCTCCGACCGCTCCCAGTGATGCCGCTGCCTCCGGAGCCATTAGGTTGCTGCGGATAAGTCCGTGAAGGTGGCGGCTGCGCAGGTGGCTGGATGTTCCGCGGCTGTGATTGCTGCACAGGCGCCTGTTGTACCGTCCGGGGCGGTGGTTGCTGGACTGGGGCCTGCTGCACTGGCCGTGCTGGCGACTGCTGTGGCGCAGGCCGGGCACTCTGCTGCGGTGCTGGGGCAGCCTTCTTCTTAGTATCGGTAGTTTGGGCGTGAACCAACGCCGGAAGCAGGGCAAAACAGCACGCAACAGCTAGTGCTCTGCACGACGGCGTCATTGTTGTCCTGGCTATCTTCATCGCAGGCTCCTTTTATCGCAATGGGCTGTTTTCGGATCTCATTATCTAACAACGTGGTTGTTTCAAAAATTCCACAAAAACCAGAAAAGTATTTTTACCCGGAGCGGTGACCTCAAGCGGGGATTCGCCTACTTTGCATACACCGCTTGAGACGACATGAACATCTCAAACACATGACCAGCGCTGAATTCCACCGCCCCGCCGGTTCCAGACGCTTCCGCGTTCATCGCGTCAGGTCCGTTCTTCAGTTCGTAGCGTGCGCCGCGAATGGTCAACTCAACAACTCGGAGCGACACTCGGCCGCTATTTCTTTTTCCGATGCCATGAATTTCGGTGCCCCGCTCCAGAAGCACGGTACCAGAGTGTTCGACGGGAAGAATCAGTGTGCCCCGAAACTCAAAACCTCCGGTGGGCAACGGAGCAAGCGCCTTCACCGAAATCCATAGACGAGTTCCGCCATCGAGATGAACCGATGCGGGAGCGGCCGAGCTTGCGGGCTCTCGGCTGCCGTCGACATGGCTTGTCGGCAGATCAGCCCACGCGCTCCGCACCGGGATCGACGCAATCGCGCCCCGGTTGGTGGTACTCCCACTAGACGGTGGCCCGACGGCGTTGCCAGAGATCCCTCCTCCACGGGGCACTGCCGCGATTGTCGCCCTGCCGGTGTGCGGGGGAGGGGCAACCGTCTGGACCGGTCCTTTGGCTTGAACAGACGGAGAAACCAGGGCTGGCGCTGGTGGCACCTCTGGTAGGCTTGGGGGCTGGGCCAGAGTGGGGACTTCCGGTGTCGCTGGGTTCCGCGGAAGGGCAGCCCCCCCCCCGCGTGGAGCGCCGTGAGCTTCCTCGCTCGGTGGATTCGCTGGCTCTGGCACGGATTCCCTCGGCTGAACCGCGGCATCTCCCGCCTGCTTGGAGGTCTGGTCTTCCGAAACTCTCTTCTCGACCCGATTCTGCTGAGATGGAACGTCGCCGGGGCGCTCCTTGGATGCCGTCGTCCGCGCTAATATCTGCCCGGGAGGTCGCGTTCCAAGTCTTGTCAGCAAGTAACCGCTGCCCCCCAAGATGAACAATGCGGTCGCGGTGCCAATCACCCATCGATATGTAGAGAAGCGAAACGGCCCCGAGATGCGGTTCCACCAATAGGTTAGGCTGGGTGTCCGATTCCTCCCCGTCTGGAGAACTCCAGCGCCGTTGGCGAGGAAGTCTTCGATCCAATGATCAAGCCGTTTTTCCGCCCGTCTCCACTCGGCTGCGTGGTAACCAGGCACTGACCGGTTAAAGGTGAGGAGCCGGTGCTGCAGTTGCGTACACGCCGGGCACTTCGCTATATGAGCACAAATGGCGGTGTTGACGCCAGAATGCGAGCCATCGTTAATGGAGATCAATGTTTCGGCATCCGGGCAGGAGTCCAGGGATATTCTCTGGCGCAACAACGGCATGATGTTCTCCAAAAAGTTGTCTTCGCTCCAGCCGCTCATCCAGATTGACCGCCCACCTCGTGTGCCAAATCGGCCCACGGTCTCACACGGGCCGATGCCCCATCCCGGAAAAACCGAGATTCTCAGCCCTACCAGACATAACGTTGGACGGCCTCAGATTCCATACGCCCGGATTGAAGATTGAAGAAGAACGTGGAGCCTGGCAGGGAATCCCAGTCGTCCGAGCGGGTTGGAGTCGAAATGCAATCCACCCAACCAGGAAGTTGACCGCAGCCTAATAGATCCGTGCGCGCCCGCGCCAGACCGTGTTCCGAAATCCCGGCAGATCCCTAATGCTCTGAATCAACTTCGGTGGGCCCCACTCACTTCGAGTGGGCCATTGCCTCTTCCATCTTTCTCCAAAGCATCCGTCGGCCGTTCTGCAGGTGCGATTTCACAGCGTCGACCGACAGACCTGTCTGATCTGCGGTTTCCTCGTAGGAATAACCTTGGATCTTGAGTTCAAGGCACTGCCGCTGTGCTGGCACAAGCGACCTCATTTCTCGACGAACCCTTTCAACTAGCCGACGCAAATCAAGCGATGTTTCCAGTCCGCTGGGAATCGGCAGGTCCCTCAATTCCACATCCAACGTTAATGCCTCAAGGCGCCTCTTCCTCCATTCATCGATACAGACGTTCTTGGCGACGCGCATCAACCATCCGGAAAAATCACCGCCCTGAAAGTTCCGCAGACTTCGATAACTGCGTAGAAAAGTCTCCTGCGTGGCATCCTCTGCAGCCTGCCATTCCGAAAAAAAACCGCGACAAGCCAGGAAGACCCTCTTGCTGTAGCGCGCGAACAACTCGGCAAAGCATTCGTTGTCCCCAGTTTCCTGAAACCGTCGAACGATCTCCTCGTCGGACGGATACCAGGATCTCTCCGCTCTAGTGCCCATAGCGTAAGAGCGCTCCGGATTCCATAGACGCTTGCAGAGAGGTGCCGCAGGTCGGTCCGAGACGCGCGAACAACGCGGGCGATCCTACGGAAACGGCCACGGAGGCACAGGAGCCTTGCGTAACGCCGTGCCGTTCATTCCGGGTCACGCATTGTGGATCAAGGAGCATCCGACCTGTCTCCCGTTCATCTTCGCTCGTCTGCCATGCGCGCACCGCGCATCCGGTACCTCCGGCAGAGGCCGTGAGAACCGCCGCTAATCAGATATTCCGTGTGATAGCTCACCATATCAACACATTCCGAATTCCGATGCAACCCTCCGGAATACCCTCCGGAATACGCCGGGCCTTAGCGACCAGAACGGCGTCCGACACCAAATGGGAATGGCCGCCCTGTACTCCGAAAGCAGATACGGCAGTCGATTCCTATCCGCACAGTTGGCACCCTCCTAGATTCCCTGCAAGTACTTGATTCGCTGGCCACTACGGCCGCCCCCCCTCGCCGACGAGGGCGCGACGCTACACACCAGGATCTTCGGTGTCGCCGGACACGCGCGGAGGACGTCCGGCGCCGCGCCGACGAGGAGCAATGGGACCGCCTCTATACCGAGGAGGATGTGCGCGCCGCGCTTCCAGGAAGACGATCCAACAGGCGTCGGAAGAGTTCCTTGTCGAATACAAGGTGAAGCACGAATCGCCCACGTTCGCAGTCTACGCTCTCGGACACGTAGCGGACCACCTCGGCAAGAAACTCGTCGTCGAGATCACGCCGGCAGTGGTGAAAGGCTATCAGACAGCCCGGTTGGCCGAAAGAGCCGTTCCGAAGACCATCAACAACGAGGTGCTCTTGCTGCTGCGGCTGTGCGGCGACCAGGGGGATCTGATCCGCGCGAGGCTGCGCCGCGAGAAGGCGATGAAGCTCGCAACCCCGCCATCGCCCGGACGGGCCTACACCACCGACGAGAAGGCGCGCATGCTCGAGAAGGCAGCGAAGTTGCGGAGCAAGAACATGTACCCCGCCCTCGTGGTGGACCTGAACTGCGGACTGCGCGACAAGGAACTGCGCGAACTCCGGTGGCGACAGATCGATCTGGTCCCATAAGAAGGCGCTCACAGTGGGCAAGTCGAAAACAGTCGCCGGCACGGGGCGCGTGATCCCACTGAACGATACGGTCATGATCGCCCTGGAGTCGCACGCCGCCTGGTACATCCGGCGGTTCGGGGCATGCTAGCCGGAATGGTACGCATTCGCCGCTGGCAAAGGCCAGCCGAATGATCCCACCCGCCCCGTCACGACGTTGAGAACGGCGTGGACGAAGGTGCGCAAGAACGCGAAGGTGGTTGGACGGTGGCACGACAACCGCCCCACCCTGGTCACGGAGCTCACGGAGTCTGGCGCCGGCGCCGAGGTAATCATGAGCATCGCCGGGCACGTCTCTCGCGCCATGCTCTCGCGATACTCCCACGTGCGGATGGAGGTGAAGCGGCGCGCCCTCGACGAGATCGCCGCACGCCAGCGCGCTGCCGACGAAAAACGCCAGGCGGAAGCCGAACGGCAACAGGCGGCTCCGGCGGTCTCCCAATCGGCGTTGGTTCAGTGATCGTCAGCAGTTCACACCAAATCGCCCATTTACGATCCGAATTGTCGTCGCAAACGCCCTGTTGCTGCGAGGCCGGCGATGTTGGAGTCCTGAAAAATTGAAAAAGGGGCTTGCGGCGCGCTTGCAGGGGTTGTATTGTGGGTGGTTCCGTACAATTCTCAAAGGAGATGTGCATGGCCGTCGCCGCCAGAGTCCACCCAGCCGTCGGGTTGATAGTAGCGCATCCCTGCCGACATGCGAGGTAACCCATCATGGCCGAGTACCGACACAGCTACGTTCGCTTCCAGAACCACGAGTACAAAGTCACATGGCACCCGATCTCCAAAGAGGTGTACGTCTATTGGGGCACCGACAGATACGCCGGGAAGGCGTATGACATGCAGGAAGCACTCGACATTGCACTGGGGTGGCTGAGCAACCACGCTCGATGACGGGGCGTTGCTGCCGAGGATGACATGGCACAAGCTCAAACGATCTCCTGCCGGCAGTTTCTGCCCAACCCGGCGGACGAGCAACTGATGGAACTCTTGCGAACCCCTCCCCTGGTAAACGTGGATCAGTTCCGTAGGACCCATTGGCGCGAATACCAGTGGGACGCGCAAGAAGAAGACCTCTGGGAGACTACGGCTGGCGCTTACAACGCCGCCATCGAGGCGTATCAAGCAAATGACCTGCAAGAAGCTATCGAGTGCGACGAGGCGGCGATCGAACTAATCCCGCGCTTTGCGGAACCGCACATGCATCTCGCGGTGATTTACCAGAAGACGCAGGACTGGCGGAAGTGCAAGCAGACTGTCGAACGCGCGATGCATTGCGTCCAAGAGGAAGTTCCAGACCTTCATTTTTGCCTTGGGCGCGCCTTCTATGCGGAGGGCAATCTGGGAGACGCCGTCTCGGAGTTCCAGAAAGAGATCGCGATCGGGGGGCCCAACTACAACGTGCTCAGATGGCTCATTCAGGCCTTCGATGATCAATTAGAGCCAATCTTCCGGCAGAAGAACGACTGGGGCAACCGTTTCCAGATCCGGCGGTTGACCGGATGTGCCATAGTGTGCGGGTTTCGCGCGTCGGCGATGAATTTCGACTCACGGTTCGCGGCTCACCTCTGCCAGTTGTGGGACGACTTCGAGAGGACCGGCGGATGGACACTCGAGGGTCTGCAAGCGATGACGGGCATATCGATGAACGAGTTCAAGGGCTTCTATCGGTCATACGGAGGGCGGTAGCTCCGCTGAAACTATCCTGTGCCCGTACTGCACCCAGAATCGCTCTGAAGGGAACATGCCCCTCGATCTGAAGATGATGCTGTACCACAACATGGTCGCTGGAATCTGTGATCAGTGCGTCGAGAGATCGCCGATCTTGCGACAAGCTGTCGAGAGGCACCCGGTCCAACACCGCCTGTGGTACGAGGGCCATAAGTACCTGCGGTACGGGACGTGTTTTGTAGAGATCTGACGACAGGTGAAGCAATGACTAACACCGCCGCGTTTGTTCACGCAATTCGGGACCTTGACGGTCCGGCCCTGCTGCAGATGCTGCCGAACCTCACAACCAGCGACGTCAACGACGTATGCGGTGATTGGTTGGCCGGCCGCACTGGCCCGCTCGATCCGACCAACGTGCTGTGCGCGGGGGACTACGCCGACCAGTTCCTGAACCTGCCTGGTCACGCCATAATCCTGTACGACGCCGCGCTCGAACATATGGACAAGCACCGGGAGTCGATTGCGAAAGATACCGAGTGTACTGCCGCCACATTGAACTTAATCGATATATGCATGAAGGCCGGCGACCGAAGGCGGGCGACTCTGGCCGCAGTTCGAGGCTCCCGGATGCCGGTCGAGCGAGTTGAGCAGAACATGCAGCTTGCTTTTTGGCTCGCCCAAGTTGGTAACGCTCGACTCGCGTACAACATGTTTCAGCGGGGCAAGCAAGCTGCGGGCGCTGCGGGACTTGCCCTGGTCGCGCAACGCCTAGAGGTTCCTGAGGCAGAGCTCCGGCAGATGGAGCAGATGCTGACGAAAGCTGCGGCCGGCGGGCGTTAGCCTCGCTGAGATGCATGTGGCGCTTCTGGTACGGCATTATGACCGCGCCGCACGGTCCAAGGAAGGAGAACACGAACTATGACGCCAAGTGAGATTCACGAGAAGCTGACCGAAATACGTAAGATATTTCCGAAGTCCAGCAAGATGTTCATGGGCTTCATCGAACGGGCGGACAAGACTGGCGCGATGGAAGGCTCCGTACAACGGGGCAGCGTCATCTCAATGAAAAGTGCATGGCAACTGGAAAACAAGGCGCCCACCGCTCGATTTCAGCCGACGGACGAAAAAGTTATCGACTACGTTCGGCAGGCCGCCGCGAATGCCCAAAACGCCCCGTGCAAGCTGATGGTTGTGATCGACATGCCATCGAACTCCACTGACGTCTGGATCGTTCCAAAGGGCGGTCCATGTTTCGTGGCGACGGCCGCTTGCGGTAACCCTCTGGCCGCCGAAGTCATAGTGCTTTCGGCGTTCCGGGATGAAGTGTTGGTCCGTCGGCGAATGGGGCGGGCCTTTGTACGTCTCTATTATTTCGCCTCACCGCCGCTGGCCGCCTTGATCGAGAGATTCGCCTGGCTTCGGCGCGCCGCTATGTTCGTTATCGTTGGACCTGCGGTTCGGGCTGTTCGCAGGTGGTGGTTGATGTAAGTACACTTCTGTTGCGGAGGTCCGATGTTCAGCAAATGGTTCGGCGGTGCTGGCGGCCGGCAATTACGCACGCGCATCGCTTTTGAGCGAACCGGTGAGCATGTGCCGGGGTGTCCGAGGGGACTCTACACCATCAACCCCGACGGTAGTGACCCCCGCCATGTTCGACCCTCTGGCCAGAGTCCCCGATGGTCGCCCGACGGCCGCTGGATCGCGTTTTCGGAGGGCACTCGCGACAACGGCGGTTTGCAGAGCGTGTTCATGATGAGGCCAAATGGGGCAGATGTCCAGCAACTCACCTTTCACCATGACGTCGACGCGACGCCGCCCTGCTGGTCACCCGATTCTAGGTGGTTGACGTACTCGCTATACCTGTGGAGCGAGAAGAAGTACGAACTCTGCGTGGTCGAGGTCGCAACAAAGCGGTGGAAGCATCTACTTTACACGGAAGATTCTGTCTATCCCGTATGGGCGCCGTCCGATAGGATTATGATTTCCATTCGTCGTGGGACTTCGGATCTACGACTGTTCGAGGTTGACCCCAGCGGACAGGGCCTTCGTGAGGCCGCAATGTTTCAACCTGGAGACAGCGAACCGATATGGACTCCAGACGGACGCAGGGTTGTCTTTGGTCGGAATGGCGGGCTTGCCGTCATGGACACGGGTACGTCTCAAACCAAGGTAATCCCAACCAGGGGCACCGCTATTCAGTGGGCCATTGCGCCCGATGGTGAGAGTGTCGCGTATGCGGCCCAAGAGACCGGCTCCGTTTCGGGCTTTGAGATCTTTGTACTTGAC
>Ga0182027_10006670_pt1 | contig 17210 bp, 14 predicted proteins | sample 712E1DmetaG_FD_121300 | JGI IMG/M metagenome (GOLD analysis project Ga0182027, IMG submission 121300) | Permafrost microbial communities from Stordalen Mire, Sweden - 712E1D metaG (Illumina Assembly) | ecosystem: Environmental > Terrestrial > Soil > Wetlands > Permafrost | place: Sweden... | reverse complement strand
TGCCGGCTCTACAAGGTCATCATCGACGAATTCCCGGACAGCAACGAGTGCGGCTATGCGGTTATTCAACTCGAAAAGCTTATCGCCGGCGCGGCATCGGAAAGGGTCGTGGTATCATCGAGACTCAATACCATTCTGGCCGTTGCCGCGGTCGTGGTAAGCATCGCCTGCCTGGCCGGCGTCATCCTTTTAGGAAGATACTACGCAAAAACCGTTGATTCTCGTCTGTCCAGTCTCGCCACCGTTTCCCACAACCTGGCCCTGCAAGAGGCGGCAAAGGCAAAAGCCGAAGAGGAGTCGTTGCTGCGGAGGGCCGCCGAGGAGAAACCGGCGGCCGACACCGCCGTCGCGCCAAGGCCCCGCGCGCAAACCGAGCCTGCCCGGGAAAAAATTGAACCGCAGCCCCTCAGAGAGGCGCGGCCAAAGGTCAAGAGGGAGCCCGCTTCCGCGCCGAAGACCGCTAAACAGCACAAAGCCGGCCCACCGGCCTCCCATCAGGACAGTGTTTCGTTCTTCTAGGAATCACGGAAGGTCGCCGGCATGGACACTATCGACAAAGTAAAGAAGCTGGTGCTCGAAGGCAATGTGCTCGACGATCAGGGCGCGTGGGTCACGCTGGCCGCGAGAAAGGACACCGAGAAAAAGATCATCGACCGCCTCACCGGGGGGAAAGTCCTGTGCAACGGGCGGTGGGTTCCCATTCCGCAAGCGAAAGAGTCCGGCCGAAAGGAAGGGATCGAGCCTCCGCAGGAAACACGCAGCATGGGGAAGCGACGGGCGCCGAAAATCGTTTGAGCGCTTGCACCATCGCTAAATATCATAAAGGTGTCGCTGCTGATCCCGTTATACTCTCCCAAATCTTTGGCACTTGAATCTCCCTGTTGAAATATTCCCTTGCCCGTTCAAATCCTCTGTCGCCCATGGTCCGCACCAGGTCCGGGTGCTCGACGAATTCTGCCACGGCATCGACAAACGCTTCCTGGTTGCCGTAGGGGACCAGAAATCCGGTTTCCCCGTGCTTCACAATCTCTTTCACGCCGCCGGAGTCGAACGACACTACAGGCAAACCGGCGCCCTGGGCCTCGGCAATGGATCTGCCGAACGGTTCGAGGTGAGATCCATTGACAAACACGTCGTGGCAGAAAAGCGCGCCCCGCACATCGCCGGTGGCCGGCAGGAGAGAACAGGCCTGCGCCAGACCCGACGATTTGATCTTGTCTTCAAGGCTGCACCGGTACTCCCGCGACCAGTAGCTGCTGTCGCCCACCAGCGATAACGCGGCGGCATTGCCCGGGAACCGCGTTCGCAGCTTCGCCAGAATATCCACCAGTTCGTGGCAGCCTTTCCACGGAACTATTCTCCCCAGGTACAGCAGCCGCAGCGGATCGTTGCCGCGCGCCGGCGCGAGGGGCTTCTTCGCTATGGCCACTCCGTTGTAGACCACGGTGCTCTTTGTGCGCACGCGCGGGGGCAGGCTCTCCTGCACGGCTTGCGAGATGGCTATGGCAGCCGCGTTGCGCATAGGGAAAAGAAGGCCGTACAGAACAGAAGGCATCGAGCGTTTGCCGAAGAGTTCACGAATGTGAAAACAGGATTGCCCCCGGTAGCCCAGCAGCGAAAGGAGAAACAGCGCGACATGCGACTTGGGCACGTTTGCATGGATCAGATCGGGTCCAAGTCGCCGCACGAGCCTTCGCAGGCGAAGGACATAACCGAGAAACGCCGCCGCGTCGCCGATGGAGAAAAAGATCGTCGATGCTATCCGCTCGCGCAGGAAATTCCTCTGCCTCATGGCGCACCGGACGACGTGGCACGTGACGCCCGCCGCCGCCGCTGCCCGGGCAAGTTCGCCGGGTTCCGACGTCACCAGGTGACAGCGGCTGCGCCCCGCAGCATATTCGAGCAGGTCCCTCAGGGAATGCTCCGCGCCGCCCAGGTGGCGGGCCCAGTGATTGATAAAAACAATTGTGGGGAGGTTACGGCCAGACATAGTACCGCTGAAGCCTTTCCCCTGCCGCACGCACAAGGTTCCGCCGAAGCGCCGGGTCGGTGGCAAGCCTTTCAATGGCTGCGGCAAGTGCATGCGCGTCGTTCTGCGGCACAAGGATGCCGCACTTTCCCTGGTCAAGCACCTCCGGTATTCCCCCCGTGTCGGTTGCGATAATCGGCAGCTGCGCGGCCATTGCCTCGAGCAGCACGATACCGAATCCTTCCACGCCGCCTTCCGTTGTTGACGGCAGCACGAACATTGTGGCGCTCGCATATTCCTTCTTCAGCGCCTCGTCGGAAACACCGGCCTCAAACTCCGTCCGGTCTTGCACGTTCAACTGAAAGGCCATGCGCGTCAGCACGTTTCGCCGAGGCCCGTCTCCGATCAAAACGAGCCGCCAGTCGAGCGTGGGGGATAGCATCGAAACCGCCTGGATAAGCAGGTGGTGGCCTTTGTGCGGCACCTGCCGCCCAACGCAGAGAATCCTTGCTTTATGAGCGCCATCCCCGGTTTGCGCCGGCGTCGCTTGGCCAGGGTGCTGCGTCGTATCAAACGAAATCTTCGGCGACAAGACCGTCAGGAGCGGTCTGAGGCGAAGCGACGCAACGAGTGATGCGGTGAAATTGCTATTTGCGAAAATCCCGTCCGCGTGCGCCAGAACGGACCGCAACACGCGGTTCCAAGCGCCTGCACCGCCAATGCCAGCAATTTCGGTGCCATGCACGTACACAGAGTAAGGCAGGCGCATTAATCTCGCAAGAAACCACGGCGCCGCAGCGGCAAACACGTTGCCGCACTGAACCTGGAGCGCATTCCCCGCCGCGAGCCGCAGAAAGGCGAGCCGCACCGTCAACGGCAACAGCGACCATTTCTTGTTGAACCGGGACAGCGGTGTCGACAGGTACGAAACCGTAGCTCCGGCACCAGCTCCCATCCGGGGCTGGCGTCCGGAGCATCCGACAAGCACCCGGTCGCCTACTGCAAACGTGTGCGACACGATCTCGTGCAGGTAGCGCTGAATGCCGCCGGATTCCGGGGGGAAATCGAGGGTGACCAATACTTTCATGAAACCGCGCGCTCCTCGGCAAGTTTTCTGTCCAGGTACAGGGCGTTCATGAGCACGCCGTTAAAGAACCAGAAATAGGCATCGCCCGGAAAGGAATGGATGTGAGACCCGGTGATGTTCATGACGGCAAAAACCATGTCGAACACCACAATCCCCTTCACAAGAGCAATTGCGCGCTCGTCACGCATCGACGAAAGGGACTTTATTCCCCGGACGATAAAGCCAACGACAATAAGCAGGATGAGAAACAGGCCCGGATACCCGAATTCGGCAAGGTACGTAAAATAGAGCGAATCGGCGTTGAAAGAGCCCAGCCCTCTTCCCAGCAGCGCTAATTGCGGGTTTGACGAATACCCGATAAGCAATTGCCAAAGGGCAATACGCGACAGGAGCGAGTGCTCTTCAAAAGGGTTTGTTATGGCGCCAGTCCGGGTTGTCACTAGCAGATTCACATAGTTGGCACCCTGACTGGATCCGCCGATCTGGCCGATGCCGAGGCCGCCGGCGATCGATTCAGACAGCAACTGATAGGAGAAGAACACCGCCGCCACGAGAACAATCACGAGGATCCGGGGCGCCGTTTTCTTGAGTCGCAGAAACACAAACCAGAAGAAGAACACCGCGACCGCGCCGATCCAGTTCGAACGTACGGAGGTGATGAGGATTCCGTAGAAAAGGACCGGGATAACGGGCACCAGCAGCATCCTGCTGCGAGCCTTGCCGATACTTACAAATATAAGGACCGCAATAATCCCAATTATCAGGTAGTCGGCAAACGTAGCCGGCGATTGATAAAAGGAAAACGGCCGGGCTATCCCTTTGATGAACAGCGTGGTGAACGAAATTGAGGAAAACCAGATCTTCTCTGCCGTCGAGTACCCGAAATACAATTGTTTAAGGCCGTACGTGCATGCCACAAGGCTGATTGCCGCGGTGATTCCCCACAAACCCATGATTGCTTTGTGACGGTGAGCAAATACGTATCCTATGTAAAAGAGAAGGACGCTGGGAGCGTAGAACTTAAGCTTGGCCGCAGCTTCAGACGCCGGATATTCGTTGAACACAAATGTCCGAAGTACAAGATACGCGAGATAGAACAGAACAAGTTTGAGATAGAATCCGTTGGTTTCGTCCTCCCTCAGTCGCGCTCTGAACTCAAAAAACAGACCTACGAAGACAACCACGACGAGAATGTCCGAAAGCATGATGAGCGGGTCCAGTCCCGGCCGTCCATGGATCAGATAGTACAGCCTCCTGACAAAAGGGACAAACGGCGACAGAATGAACACGGCATACACGCCCACCAGGGGATACCGGAAAATGGGGTACAGCAGGAGCACCACGAACAGTATGACCATTTCCGATTGCCGGGGAATGTTTATCATCTTGTAGGAAAGGAAGATACCCAGTACCAGGATTCCTGCGTATATCAGCGGTTGATACAGGTTCTTCTTCATGGCCGCACCTCCGGGCGCCTGCCTATGCGCAGGTAAAGGTCCCTGTATTGTTGTGCAATGGCCGCCATATCGTATTTCTTCACAAAAGACAACCCGTTTGCAATAAGCCTTTGGCGGAGGCCGTTGTCCCTCAGGACGCGCACGATGGTCTCCGCAAGCCTCTCCGGCTCGCATAAAAATCCGTTGTAATTGTGACTGACGATTTCGCGCACGCCCGCGTTGTCGCAGGCGACAACCGCAGCCCCGCACGCCATGGCTTCGAGAAGCGGCACACCGAAGCCCTCATAGGAACTCGCGCAGCAATACACCCATGCCGCGCGGTACTCGGCCACAAGAGCGTCTTCGGAAAGGCGGCCCCGGAAGACAACATTGGTGCCGCTGCACTCCTGGGGTCCCACAACGGTGAGGATTGTGGACGGCACTCCAGCGGCTATGCCGCCGGAGAAAGCATCGAGGAGAAGCCTTCCGCGTTTTCTGGAATCGAAATCTCCCACGAAAAGGACCGATGGTCTGCCCGGCTTGGCGTCCGCCGGCGTGAAGACGCCGAGGTTGACCCCGCAGGGAATGATAGTGTTGATAAAAGGAAGCGCACGACGTGTAATGGTGGAAATTCCCACCGTCGTTCCGCGGCGGAAACAGGAGACCCATTCCAATATGTAAAACAACGTCTGCCGGAAGAACCGAAGAAACCGCCCCGCGTGCACCGCCTCAAAGAGGGCCGACCCATAGAAGGTGCGAACCCGGCGGCGCGTACCCCTGCACAGGTAGTCGTCGCCATGGTAATGCAGGATGTCGTACACGTTTGTCTTGAGACGGCGGAAGCCGAGTGCAGTTTCGAACCTCCGGAGTGCGGGCGAGCGCGAGACATAGTACAGCTTGACATGATCGTATGCGGCATCGGCGGGCTTTTCGCTGTACGAAAAGCAGGTCACCTGTTCGCCGAGCGCAACGAGTTCGTTGGCCAGGCGATGCACCTGGCATGAGACGCCGTTCGGCGCATCGAAAGGTAGTTCTTTTGTGAAGAAGGCGATTTTGATGGGAGCGTCCTTTGTCGTCCGTCACGGCGCGGCAATTGCTTCACGTCTTCCAAAATATACGGCCCGCCGAATTTGCAAATCGGTTCCTCAGAACATCAGCCACTTCCCGAACCGTGCGCTCCCATACCCCAGAACCGTCATAAGCACAATCGGCGCGGCAAGGAACGAAAGCCAGTCTCTCAATACCCAGCCTAATCCACCTCTGCTATGCGCATTTCTCCGCACCGATAAGGCAAGCGCGGTTGTGGCGTCTGCCCCGACGACGGGAGCCCAAACCGCCGGCATCACCACCAGGGCCAGCAACACCAGCACGTGACAGAACAGAACAAGCCCTATCGCAGGTGTGAACGGTGTGCCGATGTGCTTCCGGTACAGTGCCCGGTGCTTCTTGAACAGGAGAGGATCAAACCGCCGGTTCACGCAGTTCTTGAGCAGGTCCCACTTCTCGTTGTGACGCACCCGGTGGCGAACACGGATATCCCGGCAATAGCCGATGTTGCGGCCACGCTCGATAACGGTGAAGGCGAGGTCCGCATCTTCCCTCTGAACCGTAAAACGCTCGTCGAATCCGCCCGCTTCAACGAACACGCTTTTCCTGTAGAAAATGTTGTTTGTCCTGTACCCGTGGCGCTGGAGCCTTGTAAATTCTCTCATCGGCGCTGCCACGGTGTTTTCCGTATCGACAAGGGTCTTTCCCTCCACGCCTGCGATGTCCGGATGATCGTCGAGATATCGAACGGCAGTGTCGATCCATCCGCCGTCAGGAATACAATCGTCGTCTATGAATCCCAGGAAATCGGCCTTTGCCATGCGGCAGCCCGCGTTACGCTTCGCGGAGATGCTTGAATCATCAAGACAAAGCCATGAGACTGCGGGGTAGTCAACCGCGAACCGGTCTACAGGATAGTCTGCGACAACAATAATTTCAGCGTTGCCGCTGCCGGAAGACAACGCCTGTGCGAGCGCCCCCACGTACCCGGGCCGGTGCGAGGCGACCACCACGGACACACGCGGAATCACCTTTTGAGACATAGGACCTTTTCGAAGCGCCGCACCTGGCGCTCCCACGACTGTCGCTTTGCAAAAAGGAAGGCTTCCCCTGATGCCGACGCGCACAGCGCAGGATTGCCCAGCACCTGCACAATGCGGAGCGCATCCGCCTTCGGCGAGAGGCCCGCCACGACAAACCCGTCGACGCCGTCATGAATACATTCGAGGCTCGAAGAAATCGCGGACGCAAACGCTACGCAGCCGTTGGCCATTGCCTCAAGCAATGCAAGCGACCGGCCCCCCTCGTACGCCGAGGTCGTGATAAAGAAAGGGCATCGTGAGTACCACGCCGGCATGTTTTGCGGCGGCACTGCGCCGACGGCCGTCAATCCCGGAAGGGCTGACGCACCTGTCAATCCGACAATATCCTCCAAGGTGCTGCCCGCCACAAACAGCCGCGCCCGGGGCAGGTATTCCCGGATCTCGCGGAATACCGCGACCGTATGTCCCATGTTTTTTTTCCACGTGCAGTTCCCCACGGCAAGAAAATCCGCGGGCGTGGAGGCGACCCAGTCCCGGTGCGGAGACGATGATGCGGCCGCTCCGTTGGGCACGCACACCACCTTTGCCCGGAAGTTCGGATATTTCGTCCTCACCCACCGCGCCTCCTCGATGGTTCCGCACATGCACACGTCGCATAATGCAAGCATGCGCCTCAGCAGGGGGAAGCGGATAAGCCGGGCCTTCATGGATGTCCTGGGAGCCACCCTTCCCTCGGGGAGCCGCCGTTCTGCTTCATACACCTTTTCTTCCCAGCCGTGGCTGTGAAGAACCGTTTTTACCCCGAGGCGAAAGACCCTGCTTGCTATCGCCACTGCCAGGCCGTCGGTCGAACGCGCGACGATCCACTGCGGACGCTTTCCAAAGGCGAGAAGGTATCTCCCCGCCAGCCATGCCGAAAATACGAGATAATTTGCCAGCACGGCTGACCGTCCTGCGTTGACAACTACGCACTTTACACCGCGGTCCGAAAGACGGGCCGACAGCTCGGCCATGACGCGGCTCACACCCCCGAACGAATTCCGGGGAATCGCCGCCGCGAACCAGATTGTTGTGGCGCTGGCCATATCACACGACTCCGTATCGTAAATCCGCGAAACTGCCCTGCTTGAAGATTTCCCATGAGGTGAGGGTGTCGGCAATATGGTCGATGAGGGCCGAAAAATCCCTGAAGCGGTCTTTTGCCTCATCGGGCATATGAACGGAAAAGCAGATATTGCATCCGAGAGGTCCGTACCTGTCCAGCGCCCGCGACCGGAGAATGGCCGACGAGCCTTGGTAGAACGGATGAAACGCCGGGAAGTACCACGAACCGTTCAAGAGGGCAACCGGGCCGATGGTCTTATCCGTAAACCGAGCTGTTTCCGGGCCTCCGCAGATAACCTTGAAATATTTGCCGAGAAACAATATCTGGTCCCGATTGATGGCGTTAAAGGGCGGCACGAAAACAAACGGCCGCGCGGATTCCGGGAAGACCGCCAGGACCTTTTCCACCGATGTGGAAAGACGCGGGAACGGCAGCTGGAGAATCTCGCTGTTGTAGGGACCGAAATTTCCTTCATGCACAAACCCGTGCAAGCCGATGTCCGCGCCCGATTGCCGTACGGCTTTAAGGGTCGACGAGTATCGCTCGTCGGTGATGTGGCTCCCAATAACTGCCGCGAGATAGGGGATTCCCTTTCGCGAGGTGATCTCGCACATGCGCTCAACAGCTTCTTTATTGTCAAGAAATACGTCGTCTATGCGCAGGAAGCAACGGGCAATGGAGGAGGCTTGGTTGCTTCTGACACGGCGGTTAAGGAAGGGGACGATCGAATACACCGGTTTTCTGGTAACCGAAAACATCACCGCGCGAAACAGGTTCGAACTCGCGCGGTATGTGTGTGACGGCATGGCGTGCGCAAAGCCCCAAAACCGGGCGGTAAGCACGGGGTCGACGCCATCATTGAAGAAGGTAAGCGCTTTGGTGCAGTACCGCACCAGGAATACGGGTAGCAGAATCCATGCGAACGCCTGTTCCACAATGCACGAGCATTGGAGAACCGCGCTCTGCACAGGGTGTCTTGCGAATAGATTAGCAGGCCTTCTGTGGAGCGAGGTCCAGGCGTGCTTCAGGAGAATGGCGCGATATGTCCCAAAGAAAGTCGTGCAGTGCCGGAACAGGTGATACATGTCCTTCTGCTTCGAGTAGAAGTAGTACTCCGATTCGAGTTGCGAGCGAATTCGCATTGGGGATGCAAGCAGGTACCGCAGACTGTTTACACGACGCGAAGCGTGCATTACCGCCAGTGAGTGGTGGTACACCACCGGCCCCCACCGGAGGATGCGCGATGCCAATTCGTGATCTTCACATGAAGGAATCTGAGCGTTGAAATGCTCGTCGAACCCGGCGATGCGCTTGAGCACCGACGCCCGGTACACGATGTGGCAGGTGAGATATAATCCTCCCGTCTCGTTCTGCACTTCCCGGTCCCATAGTCCGTCGCCTTCCGCAATCACGCGCCCTTCTATGCCGGCGATTTCGGCGGCGGTTGTTCCCAGAAGGTCCCGCAGATGCGAGTACCATCCCGCGGCAACGCGAACATCGTCGTCGAGAAACGCAATCCACTCCCCGCTGCTCGCATTGATCCCGCAATTCCGCGCAAACGAAGCTCCAGTTCTCTTCTCGAGACGAATGCGACGGGCGCCCCGGCTCTCGCAGAGCACCCTGGTCTTTTCCGCGGCGCCCGATTCCGATGCGTCATCGACCACGATCACTTCCGTGTCGGTTCTATCGAGGCCTTCCGACGCAAGCGATTCGAGGCACTTCGACAGAAGCTCGGGCCGATTCCGGGTCGGAATGACAATTGACAGAAGCATGTTGCTATCCGTTGTCCTTCCGGCCGGAGCCTTGGTGCGCGGGAGAAAGGGCTTCGTACAGTGCCTCCCATTGCCCGCCCGCGTTCACGGTCATGGCTCGGTATCGGACAAACCCCAGTTTCGACTTCTTTACATAGGATTCTTGATTGCTTGCAATATCCCGCATCCCCTCCGCAATCGACCTTGGGTTAAGCGGGTTCGCGAACCTGGCCGCGCCGTCGCATGTTTCGTGAAGCGGAGCAATGTCCGAAACCAGAATCGGGCAGCCGTGCGCCATGGCTTCGAGTGGAGGAATCCCAAGCCCTTCGTAGGTGGAACACGCGACAAGTCCTGCGCACGTGTCGAGGAGCTGATCGTAATCCCGCATTGGCCCCGCGGTCACGCCCTCGGGAAGCCCGCCGGCCCCGGTAGTGTCGCCCAAAACGGCCAGTTTGTACGATCCATGCGTTTGCCTGAAAAGCGCGAAGGCTTCGATCACGCGCACCAGGTTTTTGTGCGGGGCGCCGGCAAGGGTGACAAAAACGGTCTCCCGGCTTTTCTCGCATGCCTCGCCGTTCTTGACGGGAGGATACATCACGTCGATTCTCTTGGTTGTGCCGCCCAGGAAACGTGTTAGCTCATCTTTCGTGGTGCGCGAAATGCACGAGACCGCGTCGACGCGCCGCAGAAGCGACTTTTGCATTCGCCAATACCAGGTCGAACGCGCATGCGCGCAATAGGGGTCGCCCGGGTTGTATTCAACGCCGAGATCGTATACTGTTGCCATGGTTCTGCATGGCGGAAACATTCCCATACCGATCCGAAAAACGGGACCCATCGCCATCCAATAGTGAAACACGTTTATGTTGTATCGAGCCGCCAACAGAGGGATTCGAGCAAGGTCGCTTTGCCACGATCCACCGCCGTAGCGAATCCAAATCTTCGGAATCGCCGCCACCTCGTCGGGCACGTCGCCCTTGTTCGCCCAGGCAATGATGTCGTGAGCCATGCCGCGTTCGCCGATCGCCCGGGCCATGGCGCAGACATACGTTCCCACGCCCCGGTCGCGGTATCCATATGAGAACAGCCGTAAATCCCACAGAATTCTCATGTGGAAAGCAACCTTTCGTACACTTCCACCACGCTGCGGCTGCATGCCTCAACGCTGAACCGCTCGCAGTAGGCCGCGCAGCCGTGATCAAGAGAACGCCGGAGCGGCTCATCGGAGATAATCTGGCGAATCCGGGCCGCCATTTTGTCTGCGTCGGGGTCCGCAAGAATCGCCAGCGGTTCCTGCGACACGAGTTCCTCGGTAAGCGGAATGCGAGTCGCGACGATATACTTGTGCGCGCTGATCGCGTCCGCCAGACTCTCCGAAGAGCTGCGGTCCTTGAAGAGCGCGCAGAAAATCTGGACGTTTGCCAGCAACTTGTCACGCTCCTCGCCGAACGCCAGACCGGTAACTGTGAATCGTCGCGACCAGGACCTTTTGTCAATCTCTGCCTGCAGATACCGCATGAGTGACGCGTCGTCGTCCCGCCGCACGCCGCCTACCCAGACGAAACGCCATGGCATTTCGAGCCGCTCCAGCGTCTTCAAAAGAAGATCGTAGTCGTACAGCGGATTGATGAATCCCGTTGCGCCGAGCGTGACGATTTCACCCGGCACAATCGGCTTCGCAATCCACGGTTGTTGCGCTTTCATGGGAACGGGGATCACTGATATTCTCGATATGTCGACGCCTTTATCTTCAAGAATGCCGCAGTGAAACCGTGCATGAACCAGTATTGCATCGGCAAAAAAACTGTCCGCCGCATGCTTGGCAAACGCCGCCCAATGCGGATGGCGCAGGTCCCACGCCATTTGGCGCACCTTCTTTACAGGCAAGAAACCGCTTATGTCCTGCCGGGGGAAAACGCCGGGAATAGTCCGATATACCTCGTGCAGCGTCGTCACTTTCTTGCCGGGTATGGCGCGGCACATCGAAGGATAGAAATCCCGGCCCCGCGCGAAAAAAAACGACGGTTCGTATTGAATGTGCGCACAATCGCACCCACGGATCTTCGCTGCAAAAGATGTCCGGTCGCGTACAAATTCTCCGGGGTCGCATATGACAAGTGTCACGGCGCTGGCAAGAGCGGTCTCGTATTTCGCCGCATACAGGCAAATGCCGCATTGTCTATTACGGGGAACGATCCAGGCAATTTTCATGGGAAAATGCCGGGTTGATAAGGGTTTCTCGGTGCCGGACCGGACAGGGTCGCTATTATGAAATAATACACTTATGAGCCGAAAGACAACAAGGGTTTTGGCGGGGAATGTGATGTTTGTTGAGAATCGGGTTTTTGAGTATATGCCGGTGCCGGCTTTGGCGCCCGGTCAGACCATGCGCGCATGTGTACGAGAGGCTTTCGGCCGGACCGATAACGAGGAGGCGGTAATCTTTGTACCCATTCAATCTTCTTCTCTTCTCTGTGATCTCTGTGTCTCCGTGGTGAATCTCTTCTTCTTCGTCCTCCCCCACAACAGAAACCGCACTACCCCCGCAAAAGCCCCGAACGCTCCCGCCGCTACCAGCACCGGATCATGCCTCATCCACAGGACCCGTTTTCTGGTTTCGTATTCGAGACGGTATTTCCAGAATGTGAACCACGATTGACGATACTGCCTTGGCGCATGACGGGCGGCGAAATAGGCCGTGTTTGCGAATTGGTGATACAGGTATGCGGGCCGGGTGTCCGAGCGGCATCCGCCGCGGTCTTCCCGCAAGTGACGTACGTGGGCCTCACAGCAATACCAGATGATATAGCCGGCGGCCCGGATCCGGAATGCCGCGTCGACTTCTTCCAGGAGCGCATTGTGCAGAAAGTTCTCATCGAACAGGCCGATCTCTTGAAGCGCCGCTCTGCGGAACGACATGTTTGCCCCCATTACGCTTATGGTGGGCCCGCTTTCCTTTCCGCAGAAATTCTGCAGCAGCCGCCCGGTTTTTTCGTCGTAGGATGCGATGGCGGATTCACCCGACGGAAAGTATGGATCGTCAAGGCTTCCGGCCACGGCCCCGACGCCCGGATTTGCATACGCGCCCCGGTGCGCCGCAACCAATCCCGCGCTTACGTCCACATCGTCGTCGAGGAACAGAACGATGTCGCCGCGCCCGGCGCGCACCCCCGCGTTGCGCGCGGCAGGAAGTCCTGCCGGAGCCGACCTCACGACGTGCACCGACCCCGACGCTTCAATGGCGGGCTTGCGGCTTCCCTGCCACACCACATACAGCATGTCGCCTTTATCAAGTTGCAGAGCGACGGCCGACGCCACGCGCCCGGCGGAGAGGGGCCTATTGTAGGTGGGAATCACCACATCGACGGTTGGGTTTACGTGCGGCATTTCCCGTCAGTCCGGTTTCCTCAGGTGCGCAAAGCAGGAGCCGCCGCCCGAGAATCCGAAAAAGACTTCGAGGTGGTTCGTGGTCGCGTTCACGACGCGCATCGCCGTTCCCGCAACAGGAAGCCGTTTGCATGCCGCAAGCACGCCGGCGACAAGCCGCAGGCCTTTCCATCCCGCCTTATCGAATGCGTCCCGGTATTTCTCCGGGTACCCGAGACACCAGCCCGCATAGCCGGCAGGATTGATAAAAGACATAAGACGGAACCGGCGGGAATACAGCACGAACAGCTCCCGGGACATGCGCAGGTACGCATGCCCGTCGCGTTCGGCCGGGGTATCTGCGCCCAGGCGCGCGATAAGCGCCTTATCGGGCCACCGCGCCGTATAATTGGCGCATTCGCTATGAAGAAACAGGCGGGCCGCCGGTGAGGCGGTGCGGACGAATTCGTCGAGCGTTGCATTGACATCAGAGACGTGTCCAAGCGTGTCGATCGAGAAGATCGCATCGAAGACGTTCTGCTTGAACGGCAGCGCCGCAAGATCGGCGCATACCGGGCACACGCGGCCCCCAACGCCCGATTGTCGGTGCGCGGGCGTTATCCTGCGCAGGGCCGGCAATGCGATGTCCACGCAGAGCATGAAGGCAGGCGTGCGCGCCAGATACCAGATACTGTATGCTCCGTTTCCTGCGCCCGCGTCAAGCACGAAGTGCGGCCGGGCGACCGCGTCGGCGAGGTCGGTGACACCCCTTCGTTTGGCCGAGCAATAGTCCGCCGCGGCCCGGAGCGGGCCTTTCTTATATGCCAAAATCGTGGTGTTCCAGTCGCCGCGACTGTGTTTGAGGTCGTTGAAGTCACGTGCATTTCTGGGTTCCATGGCGCTTCAGTCTGTCTTTGACTTGTAGTAGTGATAATAGTACTTGTAGTAGCCGTAGGACGCATACCGGTGCGTAAGGTTGATGTCGTTGAGCACAACGCCCCATACCTTTACCCCGACCTTCGTCATGGCGCTTACCGCCCGGATTGCAATTTCCTTGTCGGTATGATGCGCTTTGATGACAATAAGCACGCCGTCGACTTTCGTGCCGAGGAGCGTGGCATCGGTCACGGCGAAAACCGGCGGCGTGTCGAAAAACACGATGTCGTAGTGCTTCTTAAAGTACTCAATATGCTGGGCCATTTTTTGCGACGCCAGCAGTTCGGCCGGGTTCGGCGTAAATATTCCAGCGGTGATGAGCGACAGGTTGGGTCTCACCGATTCTCGAATTACGGAATTATAATCCGGGTTTTCTATGAACAGGTCGGTAAATCCCGGCTCTCGCTTCACTTCGAACAAATGATGAAGCACGGGCCGGCGGAGATCGGTGTCCACAAGCAGGACACGTTTTCCCATTTGTGCATAGGCCATCGAAAGGTTCGCCGTGGTAAGCGACTTGCCTTCTCCGGGGCCTGCCGAGGTGAGGATCGCCGTATGCAGCGGCCTGTCGGGGCTCACAAACGACAGGTTGGTGCGAAGAGACCGGTACGATTCGGTTATCACCGAATCGTCCCCGGAAAAGGACAGGAGCTGGCGGGGATACTGCAACACCGACATCTGCTTCTTGGACTTGGACGACCGCCGACGTATTTCGATCCCATCCTTCTTGTTGTGGACGATGTGGGGAATCGTGCCCAAAATCGGAAGCCCCAGATATCGTTCCACGTCCTCGTTCGATTTTATGGTGGTGTCATTGAATTCGAGCATAAAGGCGAGGCCGAGGCCGAGAACCAGACCGAGCAGGATCCCGAAAAGGTAGTATCGCGTTTCGTTCTTGGGAATGGGCTGCTTGGGCAAGCGGGCCTCGTCCACTACCTTGATTCCTGCGACATTGGACGCGCTCCGCATGCGTTCCTCTTCCGATTTCTGGAGCAGCACGTTGTACACGTTTTCGTAGATTTCGCGCGACCGCTGTAGTCGCAGGAGCTCCAGGGACTGGGCAAGAATATCCGGATTGCTCTGTTTGTAGCTCTCAATGGCCTTTTTGTACGACTCAAGACGCCGCTTGAACAGGTCCAGGTCTTCCTCTTTGTTAAGAACTGACTTCCTGAGATCCTGCCACTGCTTTACGGTGCGGGCATCCACCATGGCGGCGGCCGTCCCCTTCTCCTGCTTGTACTGGAGAAGCTGACGCTCAACCTCTTCGATTTCCCGGTCGACCGTCGAGGCGCCCGCCAACTGGATGCCGAGGTTCTCAAGGCGCAGCTTCTCCTGTTCCAATTCGCGCAGCCTGGTGCGGAGCTTGAGAAACTCGGGCGACCGGCCGCTCTCGGAGGGCGTTATGGTTGCCTCGAGCTGGGCGAGTTGCTTGTGTTCCGCGTTGAGGTCCGCTTCCTTGAGCCCGAGCTGGGCCAGGTTCGTGGCATAGGCATCTTGCAGCGTTTTGAGGGCCGGTGTGGTGCCTTCGGAAATGTTGCCGCGTTTTTCCTTGTAGGTCTGGTAGTCGTGCTCGGCCTCCTCAAGCTTGGTCCTTACAATTTTGAGCTGGTTGTCGATTTCGACCGCCGCCCGCCGAGACTCCTCGGTCTCCACTTCGGAGCACCGGCGACGGAAGATTTCGGTGCCCGCGCTCACGATGGTGTAGGCCAGTTCCGCGGTCTTGGCCCGGACGTTAAGCTGCATGAACGAGGCATATTCGGTGTTGCGCAGCGAGAGGCTCTTCTCGATATAAGTCACGGCGCCATCCCGGTCCATTCTGGGGAACTGCACCTTGAATGTATCTATTCCGATGCTGTCAAGAACCATTTCCAGGAAGGTCCGGCTTTTCAGGATGCCCTGATAGAAGTCGATGGAGCGGCCGCTCCCGCCCATGTTCATGGCCTGATTGATCACCACGTTCTGCTGCTCGATGACCACGATGGAGAACGATTCGTAGATGTCGGGGATGCGCATCACGAAAAATACGGTAGAAGCGACCACCGACAAGAGGGAGAGAATGATTATCCAGCGCCTGCGTATCAGGATCGCAATGTAATCCTTTGCCTGCGTTCCGGTCCTCAGCTTCTGGATTCCCGACACAATGGAATTTTCCACTATAACAGATCTCCCAGTTAAAACACCCGCCACGCCCGGATTTCGCATCGTGCATATCTGCGCCGGATGCGTGCAAACCTTCCTGAATCCGGCGAATCCCCTTCCAGCCGGATCATGGTAATCCTGGCTGTTTTACGGAGAATCCCGGTCAAAACTTCACCGCTCCGGTGAGCGCCTGGATGGCAACCACGAACAGCAGGACGTTGTTGAGAATGCTCAGCATGGTCCGCCAGTCGTACCACCGCTCGTACACCATCACCACGTCGCCCGGCGACACTATGGGCATGTTGTCCATTTCGCCTTTGTCTAGGAAAGCCTGGACGTTGATAACCTCTTCCATGCTCTTGCCGTTCTGCTGTGTAAAGCGGCGGACTCGCGAAAGGTCCCCGCGTTCCGACGGCCCGCCGGCTAGGTAGATGAGCTCGAAAATGTTCGTCTTTTCGGTGAGATCGAAGAACCCCGGCTTGTTCACCGCACCGATCACCTTGACCTTATTCGATTTCTGCAATCCAAGCAGGATCACTGTGTCGTCGGGTTTGAGCTTCGGCATGTCGGCCATGTTGCCGGTGGAAAGAAACGCCTTCATGTCGAAGTATTCGGCGCTTTCGTCGGGCAAGTTCTTGTGCACAATCTTGATTTTCTCGATGTTCGCGGTTTCGAGAGGCCCGCCCGCCATCTGGAGCACCTCCTGCAACGTCGCGCCCTGATAGGTCTTTACCGGCCCCGGCACTTTCACTTGGCCCAGCACGTACACCACGATTTCCGGTTTTGCAATTATTGAAATAATCACGAGCGGGTTGTCGATGTGCTTGACAAGTTTGAGCGTAAGGTCGTTCATGAGTTCCGACGTGGTGATATTCACCACCTGCTCGTCGGCAAGCAGCGGATAATCGATGGTGCCCGTCTCGGAGACCGTGAACCTGCCGGAAAATTCCGGGTGTCCCTGAACCACGATGTCCAGGACGTCGCCCGACTTGATAATCGATGCTCCCGCCAGAGAAACGCACAGGGCAATCATCATCAGGCCGATTCGTGTTATTCGATTCATGTGGTTATCCTTTGTCAAATCAAGAACTCTTTCTTTTTCATCCTTCATCCTTCCGCCTTCATCCTTTTCTTAGCTTGCCGGCTGGAAAATAAACGGATAGGTCACCGTAACCTCGCCTTCACCGATTGCCTCGAATTTCCACATCGCCACTTTCCTGTTTATCTCGTCTTCGAGGTCCTTGTTGCCCGTTGTGTTCTCCACGATCTCCACGCGGCTCACGTTGCCCGCCGCATCGATGGTAAACCGGATGGTGATCTTTCCCGCAAGG
>Ga0182027_10006669_pt1 | contig 17210 bp, 18 predicted proteins | sample 712E1DmetaG_FD_121300 | JGI IMG/M metagenome (GOLD analysis project Ga0182027, IMG submission 121300) | Permafrost microbial communities from Stordalen Mire, Sweden - 712E1D metaG (Illumina Assembly) | ecosystem: Environmental > Terrestrial > Soil > Wetlands > Permafrost | place: Sweden... | reverse complement strand
GCCGCGCTGTTTCAGGGCGAAGCCGAGCGTCTGCCGTTCGCCGAAGATTCGTTCGACGTGGTCTTCCACGTGGGCGGCATCAATTTCTTCAACGACAAGGCGCGCGCCATTGGAGAGACGATCCGCGTGGCGCGGCCGGGCACGAAGATCGTCATCGTGGACGAGACCGAGAAGATGGTCCGGCGCATGTACGAGAATCTGCCCGTGCTGCGGCGCTACTTCCGCAATCGGACGGAAGCGGTGGCCGGCCCGCTGGCGCTGGCGCCCGCCGGGATGGGGGAGATCCGCTGCCGGGAGATTGCCTGGGGCTGGATGTACTGCCTGACGTTTCGCAAGCCGCAGGCCGGGCCTAGTATCATAGAAGTTCCACGACAAGGCCACCCGGCCGCGGGTGGGCTTTCTCATTCTTAAACGCGATGAATACGAAAATGCCGGCGGAAGCCGGAGTTACGCACTTGCCCGACGCCACCATCGGCGTCCCTTACCTGCGCTGCATCGGCTGTGACGCGGATGTCACGGCGCCCACCGAGGACTTCGCCTGTCCCGGGTGCGGCGACCGGCTGGAGGTGGCTTACCGGCGCCGCGGCGCGCCGGACGCGGACGTCCTGAAGACCCTGTGGCACGCCCGCAAGGTGTCATCGGCGCCCACGGACCTGAGTGGGGTGTGGCGATTCCGCGAGGCGCTGCCGATCCTGCCCGCCGGCGCCGCGCCCGTCACGCTGCGCGAGGGCAATACGCCGATCTACCCGCTGGCGCGCTGCGCGAAATCGGCGGGCGTGGACGCGCTTCTGGCCAAGCACCAGGGGATGAACCCCACCGGCTCGTTCAAGGATACGGGCATGACCACGGCGCTCTCGATGGCGCGCGTCAAGGGCTTCCAGTGGGTGGGCTGCGCGTCGACCGGCAACACGTCGGCGTCCATGGCCGCCTACGCGGCGCACGCAGGGATGCGCGCGCTGGTGCTGATCCCCGAGGGAAAGATCGCCTGGGGCAAGCTTTCGCAGTCGCTGGACTACGCCGCCATCACCTGCCAGTTGAAGACCGATTTCGACGGCTGCGTGCGCGTGCTGGGCGAAGCGATCCGCCGCTTTCCGCTGTACCTTCTGAATTCCGTGAACCCGTATCGCCTGGAAGGCCAGAAGACCACGGCGTACGAGATGATGGAGCAACTCGCGTGGGAGCCGCCGGATCACGTGATCGTGCCGGGAGGCAACCTGGGCAATTCGTCCGCCCTCGGCAAGGGCTTCCGCGAGATGCTGGCGCTGGGGCTGATCCGCAAGCTGCCACGCCTTTCCATCATCCAGGCCCGCGGCGCCAACCCGCTGGTGCGCAGCATGAAGGAATTCGCGGGCGAGCGCATGGAACCGGTGCGCGCCGAAACCCGCGCCACCGCCATTCGCATCGGCAACCCGGCGTCGTGGAAGAAAGCCGTCGCCGTGCTGCGCGAGACGGGCGGCGCCTGCGAGGATGTGTCGGAAGAGGAGATCGGCGTGGCCAAAGCCGAGATTGGCGCCGATGGCGTGGGCTGCGAGCCGGCCTCGGCGGTCACGCTGGCCGGCCTGAAGAACCTGGTGCGCAGCGGGTTCGTGAAGCGCGGCGAATCGGTGGTGCTGGTGCTCACCGGCCACTGCCTGAAGGACCCCGAGTACACCATGGACTTTCACCGCGACGCGGCGGCCGGCGATCAATCGCTGCGCAAGCCGCCGGTGCTGCTGGACGCCGATCCGGCCGCCGTAATCGACCTGCTGAACCGGATGGGGATGTGAGCGATGGCGAAGACCCCGCCGCCCTTTGCCATCACCCTGCCGGCGACGTCCGCTAATCTCGGCCCGGCTTTCGATTCCGCGGCCATCGCGCTGCGCCTGCACCTGCGGCTGCGGGCGGTGGTGGCGCCGGAGTTCTCCATCGCCGCCACGGGGCGCGACGCCGAAACCTGCGGGCGCGTGGAGCCGAACCTCATCCTGGAAACGTACCGCGAAATTCTGGAAGGCGAGGGCCGCAAGGCGCAGCCGCTGGCGTTGACCATTTCGAACGACATGCCGATCGGCCGGGGCACGGGATCGAGCGCCGCCGCGCGCCTGGCGGCCATCGCCCTGGCGGTGCACTTCGGCGGATTGAAGTGGAAGGACGACCGCATCCTGGCCGAGGCGGCAGACCGCGAACGGCATCACGACAACGCCGCGGCCTGCTGGCTGGGCGGCGTGGCGCTGGTGTATCCGGGCGGCGCGCTGCGTCTGCGGGCGCGCGCCAAGTGGCCGCTGCTGCTGGCGGTGCCGCACGAGACGCTGCTCACGGAGCGGTCGCGGGCGGTGCTGCCGGACTGCTACCCGCGCGCCGACGCCGTGGCCAACGTGCAACACGCCATGCTGCTGGCGGCGGCGCTGGTGGAAGGCGATTCCGATTTGTTACGGCACGCCCTGCGGGACCGTTTTCACGAGCCGTATCGCGGCCCGCTGTGTCCGCTGCTGGAGCCGCTACGGGCGATGGCGGAGGCTGGTACCGGCGTGCTGGGCGCGGTGCTGAGCGGCGCGGGGCCATCGGTGCTGATGGTGCTGGACCCGGTGGCGGAGCCGGTGGGGAAGACCATTCGCAAGATCGGCGCGCGCCTGGCGAAGCTGGGCCTGCCGGCGGAGTTGCTGCTGACGACGATGGAGCGCCGCGGGGCGGCAGGGCAGCGGCGGGTGGGGTGAGGCTAGAGTCTAGCCCCGGAAAGAGCGTAAGTTGCCGAACACACAGGCGGACGGCGGGGCGAAACGGCTAGAGTCCAGCCGCGGGGCACCCCCGACGGGCCGACTCCAGTTTGGCGGCGGCCCATGGCGGGTCCACGGATTCGCCGGGGTTAGTTGTCAGAAGGCGGCTAGATTCTTCGCCATGTGGTCTTGAAGCCAAGCACCCGATTGAGGGCAAAGGGACCTATACACTGCAAGTCAAGTGCGCGGCACACGTCCGGTATCCTTCGGTTCTGCCGCTGTGCTGAAGGTCTCGATATTTCTGTGCTCACAACGCATCGATTCTCCCGGCTCGCGAGCGCGTGCGCGATCAGAAAGGGATCACGCCCAAGCTTCTCGACCTCGACATCCGTGAGATCGTTCGCGTAGCCCTCGGAGACAACGCGCCGCACCAGTTTCGCATCGACAATGCCGTCGAACGTAAGGGCATCCGCATTCTCGGCCTTCGAAATTCAGTCGATCAGAGGATCGTCGTCCTGGCGGCCCGCGATCACCTCCTCCATGATTTCCAGGGGAATCTTCACGAGCCCAGACGCACCTTGATGCTGCAACCAACTCCAGAATTCGGGAACCTGGTCTATCGGGTAGTAGGAGCTGTTCGCCGTAATCAGAACGTTCGCGTCCAGGAGGTAGAGCATCTATTGGCCCGCCGGGAGCGGACTCCCGTGAAGGAGGGGATCGACGTTTCTCGCCTTCACTCCGAGCACCTGTCCGGCCTTTGTGTAAGTGAGAATGCCGTCGCCAAGCGAATGTCTCACAAGGTCCAGTAGAGCGCCTCCCAACCGATGCCGCTTGATGACGTAGTAGCTAGGCCCTCCCGCGTTCCGAGGCTCGTCCTCCTGCCTCGCGCGGCTGGCCAACCAATCGCGCCTAAAGCGGTCGGACAGGCCCCTCCACTTGGCTTCGGTAATCGCGTCTGTCCGAAGCAGTTTGTAGGCGACCATGGCTCGGCTGATCCTTCGGAGCCTTGCGAATTCCGACACCGCTTCTACGGCATCCTCCAGAGCTAACCGGCCGACGCGCTCGATCTGGCCGATCTCGGCGGCGGGGAGTAGCAACTCGCCCGCCACATCATTGCAATAGCGTTCGATCCCCACCTCGGCGCTTGCTCCGCTGACGCCGGTGGTGCCGAGCCACAAATGGACCACCTCGTGAAGCGCCGTGAACGACCAGGCAGCCCTTGCGTCCTGGTCATTCACCACCACGAAAGGAGCGACGCGGTCGGCTATAGCGAACCCGCGAAACGTGTCGGAGGGTATGTTGGTGTGATAACTGCCGAGGTTGCCGAGAAGCAGAACGAATATTCCGGCAGCTTCGAGCCTCTCTCGAAGATAGTCAAAGGCGAGTTCGACTGACCCGCACCGTCGAAAATCGTCCAGCGAAAACCGTGTCGTCTGAATAATGCTGTTGGTCAAGCCGGCGACGGGGTCGGCCATTGAGGCTGAACCGACGAAGGGCAGCTGTCTAGGCTCGCTGTCTTCCAGTACCGACTTTACGATGGCTTGGCGGCGGCGTAGCTCTCGAACCCCTCGACCCCCAGAGCGAGGTAACTGGCGGCCACTTCCACCGCCAGCGGATGATACCCGAGCAGTTCGACGATCCGCCTGGCGGCGTCTTCTTCCTCGCCTTTGGCCGGCTCACGATGCGAACGAAGCAGTCCGAACGCTTCCTCGGGCGACAGGACGCCGAGATCGAGGGCGCTGCCCAGCGCTCCGTATTGCTTGCTTCGCGTGGTGACCAGGGTGGAGGCTCCCGGCCAGCGGGCGTTCCAAACGTCTTCCAGTTCGCCAGGGCTCAGCCCGGAAGGCAGGTCGTCCACGATCCACAGGCAGGGTTCGCCGCGCCGCGCGATCGCCCGCCAAAACACGGTTTCGATCTCGGGCGGCTTCAGTCCTTCCACCGGAACGCCCGACCGGACGGCAAACTCGCGGATCTGATCCTGGCGAAGCGACTCCCGTTGCTGCGCGTCGACGGACCCCTTCGCGTCGTCGTTCCCGAAGGCCCTCAACCAGAACACGCCTCCCGGATAAGCGGGACCGAAGCGGATGCTGTATTCGCGAGCCAGGAGCGACTTGCCGTTGCCGCCCAGGCCGCGAACCTGGGCGGCAGCCTGGCCATATACGCCGGTAATGATGCCGATGCGATTGGCAATGAGTTTCCCGTGCAGGTCCCACAGTTCCCGCGCGCGCCCGGTGAAGAACATGGCTTGGTCCGGGCTCATGCCGTGATACTCGGGCAGGTTGCGGACGCCACTGCCCAGCAGCGTTGCATCGAGGGAGGCCAGGCGTTCCTTCAGCGCCTGGGCAACCGCGGCGGCGCGTGAGTCGTCACCGGTGACGAGTGGGATGTTTTGATCGCGAAGCAGCTCCGGTATGTGGCCGAAGCCATCCTCCGGGTTCACGATCCAGACGCGGCGGTTGGCGTTCGGGTCGATCTGTTGCGCCGCGAGCCACGCGATGGAGCTTTCCTGCTGGCACGGCCTGCTCTGGGGATAGGTGCGCGAGTAGAAGGCCAGGAAGGCCTTGCAATTCGCCAGCCCGTGACGGATTTCGGCGGTGATGGATTCGTGGTCGGGGATGCGGGCCCGGTCGCGCCAGACGCGGATTCCGGCGCCGGCGAGCGAGTCCAACAGCGGCTGCGCACGGTCAAGATCGTGCCAGCGATAGCTGAAGAAGACGTCCCAGGAGGCCGCCATGACTCCGTATGTTAGCGCAGTTGGGGCGCGTAGTTCGGCTGAGCTTCCGGGTGGGCACGGCGCGTTGATGCCGCACAGAGGACCAGCCAAACGGCCAGCAGGCCCGTAGAGCGAAGCTCGCGGACGCCCAGCCGGAATGACTTCGCCCTTGCGACGCGATACCCTAGTCTCAAGGGGGACATGTGCGCGATTACCGAGACACGGTCGTTTCCAATCCCGAAGTGATGATGGGCAAGCCCGTGATCGTAGGCACTCGCATCACCGTCGAATCGATACTGGAGAAACTGGCCGCCGGGGAATCGGTCGAGCAGATACTCGATGCGCATCCGCGGCTGAACGAGGACGCGGTTCGGGCGGCGCTCGAGTTTGCGGCCGAGGTCCTCCGCGCCGATGTCAGCTACCCTCTTGAGACGATCCCGCGGTGACGTTTTTCGCCGATGAGGGCGTCGACCGTCAGATTGTCGAACGCCTTCGCCTGGATGGGTATGAGGTCGCGTACGTGGCCGAGATGTCGCCGGGGATCATCGACGATGTCGTCTTGATGGAGAGCCGGATTTCGCAGAGCGTGTCGCTTACGGCCGACAAGGATTTCGGCGAACTCGTCTTCCGGCGGCGGCAGGCATCGGCCGGGGTTTTGCTGGTACGTTTGTGGGGATTGCAGCCAGATACGAAGGCGGCGGTAGTCTCCAGAGCGGTCCAAGAAGATGGGCACGAATTGGCTGGCGCATTCGCTGTACTGAGCCCTGGGAACATGCGAATCCGTCGCGAGATCCTTCAATAGGGACTGAGACACGGGCGATCACCATCAGCCCGGAATCCCGAAAGCATTGTACCCAAGAATCTCGTCCGCAGTGCGGGCGTCGAGGACCGGAAGCGCGGCAATTCTGGCGCAGAGGGCGTCCACTTTCGCTCGATTGACGGGCCGGTCCGTTTTGCGGAGCCAGTCTTCCAGGGCGGCGATGACGGCATCGCTGAGGGTCGCACCCATTCGAATGCCTACCTGCTCAGCCAGACGATGAGCGGCGGGATTCTCGATATACAGCGTGCGGCTTCTCTTCGCAGCGGGTTTCCGGGTCCCCACGATCTCCATCGTAGGGCAATCCCGAGGGATATACCGGAGTTCCGGCCGGAAGGCCGTTGGTGCAGGGATTTCGGCCCGATTTTCAATTGGCGAAACGGATGCCGGGGCCGAGGACGCCGATGAACGCCGCGGACGCCGCCAGCCCCAGGGCGAGCCAGGAGAAGCTGAAGGGCATCGGGTGTGCGATCCGCGGCCGGCTGCGCGCATGGGCGGCGACAATTCCGGGGAGAAACAGCAGACCGGCGCTCAGGCCGAACGAAGGCCCCACGCCCGATGGCAGGATCAAGCTTGGGCCGATCGGATTGAAGACCGAGGCGATGGTCATGACCGCTCCGCCTGAGAGCCAGGCGGGCAGCACCAGATCCCGCAAGCCCGTTACGGCGAGCTCGCCGCGGTTCACCAGGCCGATCAGGAGGCTGGCTATCCAGCGAATGGCCAGGACGTACACGGACGCTCCCGCGAGGCCGAGGACGCACCGCCACAGCCATGGCGGCGAAAGGCCGGCGATCACCATCGCCCAATCGCCGCTATTCATCGCCGCCGAAGCCACCAGGTAGCCGGAGTTTAACAGGTTGAAGGCGCCGAAGATCCACAGAAAGTACGCCCATGGGGTCAGCTTCCGGACATGGCGCAGCGCCAGAAGGGACAGGCAGCCTGCGATGCAATTCGCCGATGTGCCGGCGGCGGAAACGAAGCGGCTGGGTGTGGCGCACTGAATGGCGACCGTCGAGAGGGATAGAATCCGGTCGCCCGCGATCCAGGAGGCGGTTCCATGGCCGAGCGCCTCGTGGACCATGTCCGCGGCGATGCACGCCACGGCTCCTATGGAAGCGAGGGCCGGCAAACTGGAGCGAGAGTCCCTGGAGGGAACGGGGGCAGTCTCCGCGGGCATACGAATGAGAGTAGCACGGGCCCGCAGGCGGTCTCCGCCGCATAGCCAAAGGGGTGCGCCCCACTCCTTGACGGCCGCCGCCGCCGCCAGTTACCCTGGTTGTCGATCATTAGGTCTTATTTCCATCGATCCATTTGGAGCCCACTGTGATTCTTCTTCTTTTCGGACCTCCCGGCTGCGGCAAAGGCACGCAATCGACGTCGCTGGCGGCGCGTTTCGGCATTCCCGCCATCTCCACCGGAGAAGTGTTCCGCGCCGAGATCAAAGCCGGGACGCCGCTGGGCAAAATGGCGTCGGCGATCATGGCTTCGGGCGCGCTGGTGAGCGACGACATCGTCAATGGCATCGTCGCCAACCGCATCGCGCAGCCCGACTGCGCCGGCGGGTTCCTGCTGGACGGCTATCCGCGCACCGTGCCGCAGGCCGAAATGTTCGCCGCGCTGCTGCGGGAACGCGGGCTGCCCGAGCCGGTGGTGATCCACCTGGATGTGGCCGATTCCGTGCTGGTCGCGCGATTGACGGCGCGCCGGCAGTGCCCGCAGTGCAAGCGGATCTACAACCTGACGTCGCAGCCGCCGCGGGTCGCCGAGCGCTGCGACGACGACGGCGCCGAACTGCTCACCCGCGAGGACGACAAGGAAGCTGTGATCCGCCAGCGCCTGCACGCCTACGAAGAGCAGACCGGGCCGATTCTGAACTACTACGGCCCCGCGCTGGTCCGCAAAGTGGATGGCGCGGCGCCGCCCGAGCAGGTGGCCAAGGCCATCGCCGAAGCCGTTGCCGGGCTGGCCTGAACGGGGCTAGTTCGTGCCGCCGAAGGTTATCGAGATGTGGGTCTCGTTCTCGACTGGGACGCCGTCCACCACAGTCGGCTTGTAAACCCACTGCATTACGGCCTCCTGGGCGGCCTTCTGCAACATGGGTGGGCCCTTCAGCACTTTGACGCTCTTGACCTTGCCGTCGGTGCCGATGGTGGCCACGAGTTCGACGACGCCTCGCTGACCCATCTCCTGCGCCATCTTCGGATACTCGGGGTCCACATGGTGAATGAGCATAGCCTCGGCGATAGAGGGCCGCGACGGCTCGGGCGCCGGTGATGCTGGCTGCGCCTGAGTGGCCGTGCCGGCCCCTTGCGGCTTGGGCGCAGCCGTGCCCTTGGGTTTGAAAGTAATGCTGATGTGGGTTTCGTTTTCCACCGGCGTGCCGTTCAGCATCGTCGGTTTGTATACCCAGTGCATGACCGCATCCTGGGCGGCCTTCTGCAACTCCGGTGGTCCGTTCAACACTTTGACGGCCTTGACTCTTCCATCCGCGCCGATGGTGGCCACCAGCTCGACCATCCCACCTTCGCCCATCTGCTGCGCTTCCTTGGGATACTCGGGATCCCGCTTGTATACCAACACGGCCTGGCTGATCTGGGGCGCCGGGGGCTTGGGTGCCGTGTCGGCGCCGGGCGGCCGGACGACCGTGGCGCCGCTTCCGGCGGGCTGCGCTTCCTTGGGATGCTCAGGCTCCTTGGAACCGCCAGACGGCTCGGGCGCGGCTGCCGGTGACTCTGACGGCGAAGGGACGTACACCACGACCATGACTTCGTTCTCCACCGCGACCCCGTCCACCAATGCCGGCTTGAAGACCCATTGCATCACCGCGTCCTGGGCAGCCTTCATCAACATCGGCGGTCCCTTCAGCACTTTGAGGCCCTTCACTCTGCCATCCACGCCGATGGTGGCCACGAGTTCGACAGCCCCACGCTGGCCCATCTGCTGCGCTAACTTCGGATACACCGGCTCCTTCCTGAATACGAGGATGGGGCGTGAGACGGAACCCTGTGGCGCATCGGGCGTGGGCGCCGTTGGTCCTGGCAAAAGCCTGAAGGTCATGGTGACCCTCGTCTTCGCTTCCACCGGGACACCGTTCAGCAGGGCCGGCTTGAATCGCCAATGGCCGACCGCCTCGATGGCCGCTTCGTCGAGGAGGGGTAGGGATTTCACCACTAGAATGTCGCCGGGGACGCCGTCTTTGCCGACGACCAACTCAAGCTCAACCTCCCCGTTGACGCGGGCCCTTCGCGCCTCCTCGGTATACTCACCCTCCTTCTTATAGATAACGACGGGGTCCTGGAAACCCGGCGGGTGGGCCTCGGCCGGCAACCGGAACACCACCGTGGCCGTGCTTCCGATTTCAGCGTCCGACCCGGCGCTCCCCGGCTGCGTGCGGTACACGTACTGCAGGACGGCCGCTTGCGCCGCGGCAGCCAGCAGCGGGTTGCCGAAGATCGGATGCGCGCTCTTCACGTGCCCATCCGCTCCGATCACGGTCTCGAGGATCACCTCGCCTTGTATGCCCGCCTGAATGGCTTTGGGAGGATAGGCCAGCTCCACTATGTGAACCAGGCGGCGCTCCATATCTGCGCCGGGAACGTCGATTCGGGACAGGTTCCGCGGCTGCGGACTCGCCGCTGCCGCCGGATTGGCGGACGGGGACTGCGCGGGTTGCGGAGCCGGCGCGGCCGCCTGTCCCGGCTCCGGCTGGCTTACCGTCTCGGGCGCCGAACGGGCTTCCTGCGCCGCGGTCACCCGCACCGCTACCGTCATATAGAACAGCGGCAGGCTGCACGCCGCCACCGCAATCCATCGTGCGCGGGTCCATCCGCGCGGGATCTCCCGCGTTTCATCCAGGATTCGCTCGATCCGATTCCGCACTTCGGCAGTTCTCGCCATGGCCATGGCCTCCCATACCATTCGGCCGCGTCCGCTCTGCACGGCCGCCGTCATATCCAACAAGGTTTGCGCGTAACACTCGCGCCGCCCCAGTTCGAGGACCGTCGCGTCGTCGCACGCGTGTTCCGCCAGGGCCGCCAGCCGCCGGCGGAGCCACCAGGCCAGGGGATGGAACCAGAACAGGCACGCGTTCAGCCCGGCCAACGCCGCGATCGCCCAATCCGCGCGCCGCACGTGCATCCGCTCGTGTGCCATGGCGGCGTCGAGCTTGTCCGCCGGCCACTCGCGCCAGCCCGCCGGCAGGAGAATCTTGGGACGCGCCAGCCCCACGGTCATGGGCACGGCGATCCAATCCGATTCGAAAACGTCGTCCGCTCCCAGGCAATCCACCCTGCGGCTGGCCCGCACCAGCCGGCGCGTGAACGCGTAGCTCGCCACCAGCAGCGCCGCGAACACCAGCACGCCGGCGCCATAAACCGCGGCCGCCGCCTGCCGCCAGTCGATGGGCGTGGGGCGCGGCGCGGGCTGGGTTGCCGGCTGCTCTTCTGCGACCACGGGGGTGGGCGCGATGATGGCCGTTGCCGCCACGGGCTCCGCGGGCGCGGGCCGCAAGACACGCAGCGTGAGAGGCGGAAGCACCGGCCCCAGGACCGCCATCAGCAGCATGGCCGCGGTCATCAGGGTCCAGACCGCGTGACGCCCCGCCGCGCTGCGGATTCGCAGCAACCCGATCGCCGCCCATGCCGCCGCCGCCAGACCGAGCGAGCGCAGGCTCAAATCCACCAGGAACTCGACCACCGCCGAACCGGGATGCATATCAGTCTCCTTCGCGGATCTTGCGCCGCGCGATGCGTTGCGCCAGCCGCTGCAGTTCCTTTTCGTCCACCACGTCGTTGTTCACCATGCCCACCAGGAGTTGCTCGACCGAGCCGCCGCAGAACCGCTCGATGATCTGCCGCACCGCCTTGGCCGCGACGTTCTCGGGCCCATCCAGCCCCGAGTAGATGTTGGAGCGGCCGTCTACGCGATGCGCCACGTAGCCCTTCTCCTCCAGGCGGGAGAGAATCGTGCGGGCTGTCGACTCCTTCACCGGGTGCCGCCCGGCCAGCTCTTCGCAGATGTCCTCCGTCGAGGCCGTCCCGCGCCGCCAGACCGCCTCCATGACGAGGTGTTCCAGCGCGCTCAGGGGTTTTCGGGGATGTTTTTCGCTAAACATTGTAGCGCTACTAAATGTAGCGCCAAACGGCGGGCGTGTCAAGGGGGATTTTTGCCCGGGTTTTTGTCCGGACGCGATAGAATGGCTACTCCCGTCATGTCGCGAGATCATACGCCCGTCACCGCGGATCTGGCCCGCTACATCCGCGAAGTCACGCTGCGCGAACCCGAGGCGCTGCGGCGCCTGCGCGAGGAAACCGAGCGGCTCCCCGAGGCAAGCCTGCAATCGGCTCCCGAACAGGGCCAGTTGCTGCACCTGCTGGCGCTGGCTGTAGGCGCGCGCCGCGCCCTCGAAGTGGGCGTCTTCATGGGCTACAGTTCCGCCTGGGTGGCGCTGGCACTGCCCCCGGACGGCAAGTTGATCGCCTGCGACCGCAATGAAGAGTACGCCCGCCGCGCCCGCCGGACGTGGCGCGAAGCCGGCGTGGAGGATCGCGTGGAACTGCGCCTCGGCCCCGCCCTCGACACGCTCGACGGCCTGCTCGCCGCCGGGCAGGCCGGCGCGTTCGATTTCGCTTACATCGACGCCGACAAGGCCAACTACTCGAATTACTACGACCGCGTCCTGGCGCTGGTGCGCTCCGGCGGCCTGATCGCGGCCGACAACGTTCTCTGGCACGGCGGCGTGGCCGACGCCTCCCTCCGCGACGCCGACGCCGAAGCCATCCGCGCCTTCAACCGCAAGCTGCGCGGCGACCTCCGCGTCGAACTGAGCATCGTCCCGCTCGGCGACGGCCTCACGCTGGCCTACAAGCGGTAGGTAAAAAGGAAAAAGGGGTCAGACGCCATTTTCTAATCCACCAGCCCGTTGCGCACCGCGAAGCGCACCAGATCGGCGATGGTGTGCACGTTCAGTTTCTCCATGACGCGGCCGCGGTGGGCCTCCACGGTATACGGGCTGAGATTCAGCACGCCGGCGATTTCCTTGTTGGTCTTGCCCTCGGCCAGCATCTGCAAGACCTCGCGCTCGCGGCTGGTCAGCAGGTCGATGGGGTTGGTCGCGTGGCGCCGGTAATCGTCCAGCACGGCGTTGGACACCTGCGGGCTTAGATAGCCTTCTCCCGACGCCACCGCGCGCACGGCCGACACCAGGTCGTCCGCCACCGAGTCCTTGAGCAGGTAGCCGCGCGCGCCCGCCCGCAGAATCTCGCGCACGTAGACCGAATCCTTGTGCATGCTCAGCGCCAGCACGCGGGAGTGCGGCGTGGAGGCGGCCAGGCGGCGCGTGGCCTCGATGCCGTTCAGCTCCGGCATGGAGACGTCCATCACCACCACCTCGGGCTTCAGCCGCTCGGCCAGTTCCACCGCCTCGCGGCCGTTGCCGGCCTCGCCCACAATCTCCATGTCGGGGTGCGCGGCGAGGATCATCCGGAAGCCCTGCCGCACCACGGCGTGGTCGTCAGCCAGGAGGATGCGAATTCGTTTCATGCGATACGGGGACCCGCACTTCAATTAGAACACCCTCGCCCTCGCGCGAGCGCACGGTGAGGTCGCCTCCCGCGCTACGCGCCCGAGCGCGCATGCCCACCATGCCCATCGCCGCCGGGCGCCCGCCGGCGGGCAGCGCCGCCGCCAGCGGCCGGTCGAGGTTCATGCCGCGGCCGTCGTCCCGCACCGTCAGACGGATTTCGCCGTCCCGCGATTCCAGGCCGACCTCCACGCGCTTGGCGCCGGAATGGCGCGCCACGTTGGTCAATGCCTCCTGGGCGATGCGGAACAGGTGCGTCTCGGTTTCGTCCGGCAGGCGTCCGGAGAAGTTCGATTGGAAGCGCGCGTCGGAGCCAGTGCGCGCGGCAAAGCCCTCGGTGAGCCAGCGCACGCCGGCTTCCAGGCCGAAATCGTCGAGGATGGTGGGCCGCAGCAGTTGCGACATCTCGCGCACGTTGCCGATGGCGCCATCCACCAGCGCCAGGCAGTCGGCCAGGCGCCGTTGACCCTCCGGCCCGCCGTCGAGCGCCGTGAGATTGGTTTTGACGGCCGTCAGGGCCTGCCCCAACTCGTCGTGCAGCTCGTGCGAAAAGCGGCGCGCGGTGGCCTCCTGACGCTCCAGCATGTGCCACGAGACGCGGCTCAACTCGGCGGCCTGCCATTCCATGGCGCGGGTGAGCTGCGACACCAGGCGCACGGTCGCCGCCGCGAAGACCAGGGCCAGCGCCACGCTCAGGGACGCGAACAGCAGCGACACGTCGCGCAGGCGCGAACTGCGCCGGTCGATCTGCGCCTGCGCCGCGCTCACCTTGCGGTACTCCGATTCGATCAGCTTGCCGGCTACCGCCACGAAAGCTTCGTGGTTGCGGAACAAGTCGAGCGACGCGTAGGTTTGCGGGTTTTCGACCGCCAGGATGCGGCGCGCTTCGCGCGAGAAATCCGCGGAAGCCAGCCGCAGGCGCGCCCACAAATCCCAGTCCGCGGTCCGCGCGCCCGCCTGGGAGATGCGCTCGATGTCGCGGTCGGCGGCGTCCAGTTGCGCAATGATGGCGCCGGCATCGAGGGAATCCGGATCGCGCGCGAGAATCGAGAACACCTCGCTCAAACTGGTCTGCTGGCGGCGAAGCTCGTCGATCAGCCCGTTGGTGACGGATTGCTCGCGCAACAGGCTACGGGCATTTTGCTGAATCGACTGGATATTCCGCACGCCCACGACGGCGGCGGCCAGCAGCAGCATCATAACCAGCGCGAAGCCGGCGATCAGCACGCGGAAGATGTTGCGGTGTGTGATCGGCCGCGGGAACATGCCGATCTCAGTATCGCGCGGATCGGCTGGGGCGGGCGATTCGTTCGCCGGCCGCTTTCCACATGTATAAAACTTCATTCATCGCCTTCCATCCCATTTGGTCATGCCGCATAGCTTGTGCGGGCTATCGAGGTTTTCCGCCATCCGGAGCAGTATGGAATTGTAAGCGGGCGAGAAGGCCCGCCAAGGAGAAAAAAATGAAAACGACCGTACTCGCAATCGCCCTGGCATTCGCCGTCATGCCCTTGACGTTCGCCGCCGCGAATCCGCCCGCGAAGACCGACAGCACCGCCAAGCCGGCGGACAAGACCGTGAAGAAGGGCCACAAGGACACCGCCAAAAAGCCCGTCGCCAAGACCGGCGCCACCACGGCCGCTCCGGCGGCCACCGTGCCCGTGAAGTAATAACCGGCAACCCGCCGGCCGGAAGCCCCGCCGCCTTCACTGAGGGCCGGCGGGGCTTCCCATTTGCGGGCCCGCGCGGGCCGACTCCGCCAATCGCCGCGCCTGTTTCCGCGCCAGGCGGCTCCATTCGGCCACCACCCGCCACCGGTAGCGCGGGGCCGTGCGCGCCGCCTCCACCGCCTGCGCGTACGCCTTGCGCGCGGCGCTCTCGTCCCCCAGTTCCTCCAGCGCGCGGCCATAATAGCACAGCCCCTGCGGGTCGTACGGCCGGCGCTCCACGTAGATCGCCAACTCGCGCCGGGCGTCCTCGCGGAGCCCCAGGTCCAGGTAGACCGCGCCCAGCTCGCGGCGGATCTCGCTCTGGCTGTGCTTCTCATCCTGCGCCAGCACGGTCTGGAAACATTCCAGGGCATCGGCGAACCGCTTCTGGGCTAGTGCGATGCGGCCGAGTTGAAAGTGGGCGTCGGTCTCGCCGGAATCGATAGCCACGGCGGCCTTGAATCGCGCGATGGCTTCGGTGTAGCGCCGCCGGGACTGCTGGATCAGTCCGATCTGGTACTGCGCCTCGCCATCGTGCGGATTCAGCGCGGCCGCCTCCAGCATGCGCCGCAGGCTTTGCCGCTGCCGCAGACCGTCGCCCAGACGGGCAAAATCGCTGCGCAGATAGTAAATCGCGAAGATCAGAAAAAACGGCGAGGCCACCATGCTCAGCAGGAGGCTGAGCGGCCCAAGCAGGAAGGCCGCGGCCGGCGGCAGAAGCCAGGAAAGCAACACCACGCCCCCCGCCGCGGCATCGCCCATCCCGAACATCGTACGCACGGCGAAGAACATCAGCGCCGCGAAGTACACACAGCAGGGCCAGAAGAGAAGCATGACCGCGAACCCCGGGACCATCCCGGCCAGCACCGCCAGCGGCAGAAACGCCGCCGCCCAAGCCATGGCCGCGCACGTCAGCAGCGGCGCGTAGTCGCGCTGGAACAGCACGCGCAGGCTGCCCAATCGCCCCAGCAGGCAGCTCAACGCGAGCACGCCCGGCACGTACACCCCCACCAGCATCAGCAGCGGAGTGTAGAAGTTGAACGGCAACCAATTCGGCGCGTTCCAGGTGAACAGCAGCGAGACGCACACCACCGCGGCGCCGGCGAACGACAGGCTGCCCCGGTCCAGGATGTCGCTCATGGCCGCCGCGGGCCGCGCGAACAATTGCAGCAACAGCTTCAGATTGGATCCCACGATGGAAGCATAACATCGGGAGGCGATGGCCGTTGGAAGCGGCGGCCGCCAGGGTGCGGCCGAAAGCCTTAGTTCGTCGCCCAGTATCCGGGACGCGTCCGCACCGTCAATCCGCCCGGCCCCTTCACGGCGATTTTGATGTTGCGGAACTTGCCGTCCATCGTCTGGTTGGCGGGGGTGTACTGGACGATGTACTGGTTGCGGATGTCCTGCGCCACCTGGTGCGCCAGCCGGTCCACTTCCGTCGCGTCCCTGGCGAAAAACGCGGAGGCTCCCGTGGCTTCCGCCAGCGTTTCCAGCGCCCGTTTGGCCTGCCGCGCGGCGCGAGGCTCTTCCTCCGCCAGAAGTCCGATGGAATAGATCAGCACTCCGGCCTGCTGCGAGCTCTTCACCAGCTCCTCCAGAGTGGTGCCGCTGTAATTGTCGTCCCCGTCGGTCACCACCACGATCGCCTTCTTGTCCAGGTGCGCTTTCCCGAGGTGCTCGACCGACATCTGGATGGCATCGCGCATGGCCGTTCCCCCTCGCGAGTCGATGCGCTTCAAGGCCTGCTGAAGCACGGCCAGATCGTGCGTGAAGCCCACCCCGGGCGGCATGTCCAGGTAGGCTTCGTCGTTGAAGTTCACGACGAACACTTCGTCGTCCGGGTTGGACGCCTGCACCAGCGCCAGCGACGCGGCTTCCACCTGTGCCCGCCTGGGCGTCATGCTGCCGCTGTTGTCGATCACCAGGCCCAGCGCCACCGGCACGTCCTCGCGTTTCACGGTCTTGACCCGCTGCACCACGCCGTTCTCCAGCACCGAGAACGCGTTCGGCGGAAGATCGGTCACCAGGTGGCCGCTGCGGTCCGCGACCGTGGTGTGGCACACCACCAGCCGCAAGTCAGCGCGGAACACCACGCCCGCGTCTCCCGGCGGAGTGAGCAGGGGAGCCGGTTGTCCGAACGCCGCGCCGCAGGCCGCCACCGCTCCCAGAATGCCGGCGAACGCAAATCGATTGTCGAAAGCAGACATCCTATTGAATTTGACGCGCGCTTTCCGCGCCGGGTTTTCCATATTTTTTGGCCATCCCGCCGGCCCACCTCAAGTACCGCGTCAATTCCTTCCGCTGCCGCCAGGTGAACTCCCAGAACTGCCGAAAGGCGATTCGCTCGGCGTGCAAGCCCGAATAGGTCTCGATTCGCCATCTGAGGTAGGGACTCCGCCACGGCCGGAGGCGGTATCCGCGGCTCAAACGCCAGAGGATGCGGATCACTTCAGCGTCTGCGCCCCCTTCGGCACGGTGCTGTCGGTCGCCCAATAGCCCGGCCGCGTGCGGACCGCCGGCTTCCCCGGGGCGTTGACGGATATTCTGATCGCCCGGAACTGGCCGTCCATGTTGGTATTGGCGGGAGTGTATTCGATGGTGTACTGGTTGCGGATATCGTGCGCCACCTGGTGCGCGATGCGATCCACTTCGGCCAGTTCCCTGGGAAAGAACGCCGACGCCCCGGTGGAATCGGCCAGGG
>Ga0182027_10006668_pt1 | contig 17211 bp, 11 predicted proteins | sample 712E1DmetaG_FD_121300 | JGI IMG/M metagenome (GOLD analysis project Ga0182027, IMG submission 121300) | Permafrost microbial communities from Stordalen Mire, Sweden - 712E1D metaG (Illumina Assembly) | ecosystem: Environmental > Terrestrial > Soil > Wetlands > Permafrost | place: Sweden... | reverse complement strand
CGACGAAGTTGGCCGAATGCTCGTCGTGATGATGAGAAAGCTGCAAAAGTGAGTACGGTCTTTCTACTCCCTACTCCCTGCTCCCTACTCCCTTTTTCATACTTCTGATTACCTTGATTAAGCAAATACTATAGAATCCGAAGTCCCCGGTCCGGGAAACCCGGCGGGGAGAACAATAAGCGGAGGCTGACCATGGAAGTGGAGTTCACCGCCAGGCAAGGGAAGATATCGAAAGCGTTGCGCGCGATGGCCGAGGAGGAGATGGAGCGCATTGCCCGCATACTGGGCAAAAACGCGCGCGCCAGCATTACCTTCAGCGCACAGAGGCACGTGCAGATTGTGGAATTGACCGTCCAGGTGCGGCAACAGACGATTGCGGCCACGGGCAAGGCAGACACTATGGATGGGGCGCTTCGGCAGGCGATCGACCACGCCGTAAACCAGGCGCGCCGCTTCCGGGACCGACGGTTGGATGGCAAACGCCTGCCCAAGGGGGAGAAGATGCTGACCGCACCCCCGGTGGCCCGGCCCAAGGCGCGTCCCGCCCAGCCTGAGGCGGATGCCGGAGAGACAAAGCCGGCCCGCGGCAAGGCTCGCGCATCCATCGCCGTGCATTCGTTCCCCGCCCGCGCAACTGTAGTCGAGCCGCATATCGTCAAGAGCGGCGAGGCGATTGCCATGAAGCCCATGACCATCGAGGAGGCGGTGAAAGACGCGGAGTTCCGCGACCGCGATCTGCTCATTTTCCGCACATCTGCCGGAGAGCTGTATGTGCTTCACCGCCGCCGCGACGGACAGATGGAGCTGGTGGAGATTCCCTAAAAGCTGTTTCATAACCGGCTTGGCGGGCTGCGGGAGATTCCCTCAGGGGCTAAAGCCCACGATTTTCCTGTTCCATAGCGGCATGGCTGAAGCCGTGCCCTTTCAAAACCAGGTTGTTAAACAACTTGTAGAGATTTACGGCAATACCAAAGGCGGAGCGATCTGGCTTGAATTCATACACAGACCTGTGCGCACGCACGAGAGTTTGCCCCGAAGTGGTAGATACGGCGGACTTTGGTTGCAGCCAGTACCCGGTTTAGGGGATGGCAGCGGGCCTGTGCACGGCATAGGATTCCGGTGTGGCTGCACCGCCTGATCAAGCGCATAGTGGCCGGAAGGGAAGCGATTGAGGATGGCGCCAGGGGCAAATCCCAGGGAGACGATGATCTTGAACCTGCCGGAAAACTCGAACTCCGCCGAACAGCAGGAGATTCTTGACGCTTTGCCGGTGCTAGTCTTTCTGGAGCGAGAGGGCAGGATCGTCTATGCCAACACCGAGGCGCGGCAGATGCTGGGCCTGGACGAAGGAGAGTGGACGGAGTGCCCGGTTGAAGATGTCTTATGGGGGCTGTATCCAGGCACTGCCGAGCCGCAGACGCTGCTGACCGGCACGAAACGGGGCAGCCCATTTCATGCCACGCTGCCGGCCAGGAATGGCCGCCTGTTGCCCATTGAAGGCACATACTGCCTGTTGAATGCCGAGCTGCGCGAAGCGGTGATTGTGGCACATCCCGGGGGACGGGAGCGCGCGCCCAAGCCGCAGATGATGGAGGATGTGCTGGCCAGCATTCCGGAGGCCGTGGCCATCGTCCATAGCGGCCACATACTGTACACCAATCCTGCCTTCACAGAGATGTTTGGATACACCGCCGAGGAGGCCAGCGGCGGCAGTTTGCGGGAGATGATTGTGCCGGAGACGCGCCAGCACGAAAGCTCCCTGCTGGAAGAGGCCGTGGACCGCAACGGCACCGCCACCTTCGAAACGGTGCGGATGAACAAGAGCGGCGAACTGGTGGATGTGAGCCTACTGAGCGGTCCGCTGGTAGTGGACGGCGCCAAAGTGGGCTACGTCTTCAGCTATCGCGAGGTCGGGCAGCGCAAGGAGACCGAAGCCTGGCTGCAGCACGATGCCATGCACGACACGCTGACGGGTTTGCCCAATCGCGCGCTTTTTCTGGATCGCGTGCATCTGGCGCTATCGCGCGGGATGCGGCACCGGGATCAGAGCTGCGGCGTGATTTTTATCGATCTGGACCGCTTCAAGGAGATCAACGACCTGCTGGGTCACGCAGCGGGAGACGTCATGCTGAAGCTGGTGGCAGATCGGTTGCGCGCCGCGCTGCGCCCGCAGGATTCGGCGTCCCGCCTGGGCGGTGACGAGTTTGCCGTCCTGGTGGAAAACATCCTTTCGATCACGGATCTGGAGATCGTGGCCGGCCGCATTTCGCAGGAGATGCAGCGCCCGTTCGATGTATTTGGGCACGACGTACAGAGCGGGGCCAGCATTGGCGTGGCAATGGCCGGAGCGGACCTAACGAATCCAGAGATGCTTATAGGGGACGCGGACTTTGCCATGTATCGCGCCAAGCAGGAGGGGGGCGGGCGGTACGAAATCTTCGACAAGCACCTAGAAGTACAGGTCACAAGCCTTCAGGAGCGCGAGCGGGAATTGCGTCATGTGCTGGAAAAGCGCGAGTTCGAGATTTGGTATGAGCCGATCTTCCGGCTGGAGAGCGGCAAGCTGGAGGGCTTCGAGTCGCAACTGTGCTGGCACCACGAAGACGGCTCCACCGATTGTTTCAGCGACCTGCTTTCCATAGCCGAGGAGACCGGGCTTTCCATCCGTTTGGGCCGCGAGACAGTGGAAGATGTCTGCAAGCAGTTGCGGGAGTGGAGCGATGGCTTGCCGTGGATGGATCTGATCCTGACAGTCAATATGAGTCAGCGGCAGTTTTACCACCCCGATCTGATTGCACAGTTGAAGAACGTGCTGAAGGCCAGCGGCGCAGATCCTTCGCGTTTGCTGTTTGAGGTGCCGGAGACCACGCTCAGCGATAATCCGGATGCGGCTGTGGCTATTTTGCAGCGCATGGTGGATTGCAATGTGCGAATTGCGGTGGACGACTTTGGTTGCAGCCTGGCGCCTTTGAACCTTCTTGTGCGGCTGCCAATCGACGTGGTGAAGATGGACCGCAGGTTGACTGCTGCCGCAATTACGACAGGCCGCCATCAGGCGGTGCTGGAATCCCTAATTCATCTGAGCCACACGCTGGGCATACAGGTGATTGCGCAGGGCATCGAGAACTCGGCGCAACTAGAAGCGCTCAAGCGCCTGGGGTGCGAATTAGGCCAGGGCCCTTTGCTTTCGCCGGCGCTGGATGCAACGCGGGCTCTCCAATTGACGAAATTAGGCGTCTGGACCGCAGCGCCGAAAGAATTTAACGGACGCGGGTAAGCGCAAAGGCCGCCATTCGTTGTAGGATGTGCCCATGACACGTCCAACGCCTGCGCCCCGATCACTCCAGCCAAGCGGGGCCGCCAAACACGCCAGGCCGCAAAAGAAGCAGGCCAGGGAACTGGTCATTGTCACCGGCATCTCCGGCGCGGGCAAAGCATCGGCACTCAAGGCATTTGAGGACCTTGGCTTTCATGCCGTTGACAACCTGCCGCTGGAGCTGCTGCCCGATTTTGCCTTGCTGGTATGCAATTCCCTGGAGGTCGAAAGCGCGGCAATTGTCGTGGATATTCGCGAAGGAGTGACGCTCGACCGCTTCCCGGAGATTTTGAAACAAGTAAAAAAACTGCTACCCACGCGGGTTGTCTTTCTGGACGCGCAGGACGCGGTTCTGGTGCGGCGCTTCTCAGAGACCCGGCGGCCGCATCCGCTGGGCCGGTCTGAAACCGTCTCTCGCTCCATCGTGGAAGAGCGGCAGTTGCTGGACTCCGTTCGCGATGTGACAGACACCCTGATCGATACTTCGAACTTCAATGTCCATGAACTGCGCGCTCATATTCTGGCCCGGTTTGGCCATAAGGAAGAAAGCCGACAACTGCTCGTCTCGTGCCTGAGCTTCGGCTTCAAGAATGGCGTGCCACTAGACGCGGATATCGTATTCGATGTGCGGTTCCTGCCCAATCCCCACTTTGTGCCGGAGTTTCGCAAGAAAACCGGCCTGGATCGTAAAGTTGCCAACTACATCAGCGGGTTTGCGCAGACAACGGAGTTTCTGGACCGGGTGACGAAGCTGATGCTTTACCTGCTGCCGCACTACGTCGAAGAGGGGAAGAGCTACCTGACTGTAGCCTTCGGCTGCACCGGCGGCCAGCACCGCAGCGTGATGATGGCCGAAGAGATGCGCAAGCGGCTCAAGAAGGCCGGCTATCACGTGAAGGCGCTGCACAGGGATATGCAGCAGTGATGGAGACGAAACTCGCTGGCCAGGGCATTCGTTGCAAAATAAATAGCTGTTCGATTGCAAAATAAAATAACCCAATTTGGTATATCCCAAAAAGGGTTATATCGTTCTCCCACGGATCAATTACAGTGGGAATCGACAAACAAGCCAAGCTTCGCGTGCAATTTATTCGGGCGAGAAAGAGCGTAGGCCTAACTCAGGTAGGTCTGGCTGAACGTCTCGGACGCCCGCAATCCTTCGTATCGAAATATGAGCGTGGCGAACGCAAACTCGATGTGATCGAGTTCTGTGAGGTTTGTCGCGCACTCGAGGTGGATCCTATTACATTCCTAGAGCGCTTTTGCAGCGAGGGATTATGAAAATAGTAAAAATCTATACCTTAAAGAATAGGGGTGCCTACGCATCCTCAGAACATTGGAATACCACACGCAAACAATTACACGATGCAATCCGGAAATGTGAATGGCCCGTGGGTAGTGGCTCTTTCACTATCTTTCCAGAAAGCGGTAAGGGGCGCGGTGAGGGAAACGGTGTCAAGCCGATTCGTGACAAGTTCGTTGAGTCTTTGCAAACTGACGGATGGACTATTGAAGGGAAAGCAAAAAATGCGTTGGATGAACGTCTCGGTGACTTCGATGCAGTTCTTCCGGGGCCAGAAAAGCCAATTGTTGTGGAATGGGAAACGGGCAATATCTCGTCCTCTCATCGATCGATGAACAAGCTGACTCTGCTTCTCAAAACTCATGTAATCTCAGCCGGGGTACTGGTGGTGCCCTCACGCAAACTCTATGTATACCTGACTGATCGAATCGGTAACATTCAGGAAATAAAGCCATACTTTGCACTTTGGAGGTCTGTTCCTTGCCGCGAGGGAATTCTAGAAATAGTCGTCATTGAACAGGATCGTACAAGTGAAGATGTGCCTAGAATCCCAAAGGGAACTGATGGCCGTGCATTGGTCTAGTGTTCTATAAAATCGTCGTTCTTATGGGATTGGATCTGACCTGATTCAATCCGATTAATAATCTCATCCGCGTAATCGATTTCGACGCCAAGCCAATGGCGATGCTTCCTTTCGCATACTGCAAAAGTTGTGCCACTTCCTCCAAATGGATCAAGCACAAGGTCTCCAGCCAGAGTTGACATTTCGATTACGCGATCGAGAATTTTCGTAGAAAGCGCATTTGCGGGTCGATCCTTCGATTTGTATTTCCAATGTCGCACCGGAGGAATATCTGTCCAGACATCTTTGAGAGTCACGCCATTGGGGTTCATGGCATCACGGTGCCCCCCGTAATCCTTGACTTCACCGCCGCAATGGCGGCATCGAATGATGGGTGTGCGGATTCGGAGAAACGTATTCGGTTTTCCCTTTGTGTAGTAGAGAAGGCTGTAATGGGAAGGATGTAGTCGGCCAGGAATCGGCAAACAGGCAGATATCTCGACTGCAATCCAATGACGGAATTCCATCCCAAGACTCGAAAGGAATGCTCCAAGAAGTACATTCCATTTCGGAAGGTTATAGAGAAAGAGGGAACCTCCGGGTTTCAAGATTCGAACACACTCTGTTACCCATAAATGGCACCAATCTAAATAAGCTTTCTCTGAGAGCGAGTCGTTGGATCGATTCCCGTATACCTTACCCAGGTTGAACGGCGGGTCGGCAAAGACCGTATCCACAACTTCACTCTTGATCCAAGGCAGAATCGTCATGCAGTCATCGGCGTACAGGGCTCCGAGGCTGGATGCGTAGGTCGGACTGATTCTGGCTTGATCCTTGATAAACGGACTTGGATCAAACAAGAGATCATCCCACTTGAGGGGAGATTGACGCGTCACGAGTTGGTCGCTCCAAAGATCAACAATAACCCAAAATAGGTTAGCAATTCAATCAGAATCCTGCTCAAATCGAAGCGGATTCCGCAATTGGGAAGGTCTTTCCTGACTACAAACCTACTTCAGCGGTCGATCGGTCCACAGAGCTTTGTCGGCGATGGATTGGACATGGAAAAGCCGTCCGGCCAAAAGGCTCTCGGCCTTTGCCTGGTTCGTGTCCTGGGCAAAGAGCCATTTGCGCTCGCCTGTGCCCCAGGCCTTTGAAAGCCCCTCTTCGCTATAGAAGATATCCGGCGCATCGGGGTAGCACGAGCCCCACAGGAGCGGCGTTCCCTCGCCATGCTGTCCGCAGCGAGGCAGCACCATGTATGCCGGCTTGCCGTTAAAGAAGTGGTGCGTGTAGAAGACCACCGAAGAGGCATCGGAGTGCTCGCCGAAGATGATGAAGGAGTCGGCGGGCGAGCCTTTCGCGATGATCGTGTCGACCAGTTGCTTTGAGCCGAGCATGGGGTCAAAGCGGGCGAAGGCGATGTGCGCGGCTACCAGGAAGAAGCCCATAGTCAGGGCCAGACTGACAGTGGCGGCGATATGCTTGCCTTTCAATCGCAGCAGCCAGCCTGCCGCTGGCCCGATGAGCAGCGTGGTGGCGGCCAGCGCGGCAGGCAGCCGCAGTGCGGCAAACGAGGCGCCTGTCAGATCGAAGAAGTGAGACATCGAAAGCGTATAGTTGCCCACGGCGCGGTGTGCCAGCAGCGTGCCGATGTCGTCCACATAGGGCAGATTGCGCGAATCCCACAGCCCCCAGCACAGAATCGCCGCGGAGAGCACTCCCACCACCGCAAAGAAGCCTTGTGCCCCGGTAAGCCATGCGGTCGAGAGCAGCGGCTTGCCGCCGGGACCGCGCTTCTCCTCAATCCCCGCCACAACGGCGGCGATCAGGATGAACAGCGGAGGCCACACCGGGAAGGTGTAGTACTCCTGGTTCGACGAGATGGAGAAAAAGAGCAGAGTCCAGACAGAGAACAGGCTCAACAGCCAGATGGAGCGCACGGCGAAACGGAGCCGCAGGGCATGGCCGGCCGCATCTTCGCGTCCCGCGTCGTCGAGGCTGAAATCCGCCGCCTGGCTGGCGTCTGGGCGAAGATGCTTCATCCAGCCCTTGCGAGTCTTCCAGGCCACGGCAACAAGAGCGGGCAGAAACAGGCTCCATGGGAAGAGCCAGACCAGGTGGAGCAGCCAATAGGCGGCGTGAGGCAGTTTGTTGTAGTCGTGCGGATAGCGCAGGCTAAAGAAGCGCAGAAAGTGCTCGTTGACCAGGTAGAAGTACCAGAAGCCATGCACGTTGCCGAGGGTAGGGTGATTGCCCACCGCGTGGCCCTGGTCTGGATTAGCCATGCCGCAGAGGATGTGCCAGGGAGCGGCGATGGCCAGAAAGGTGAGCAGGCCGGTGACAGGTTTCAACTCGCGCCAGCGTCGCCATTGACCGGTGAGGAGCAGGTAGGGAATTGCCGCTCCCGCAAAGAATACCGGCGCAATCAGTCCTTTGGTCAGCAGCGCCAGGGCAACACAGGCCCATATCCAGTAAAAGCGCGCCGGACGGTTCGATTCGAGACCCGTGATGAGGCCGTAGAGCGCTATCAGCAGAAACAGGCTCAGCTCTGCCTCGGGAATGATGAATCGGGTAAAGAGAAACGGCCCGATGGAGGTCAGCACACCCAGGCCGGCATAGAGTCCAGCGCGAGGACCCCAGGCACGGCGCGCCCATAGCCACGCCAGCCAGGCAAGGCCCAGCATGGCCAGGCAGTTGGGCAGATGAGTGGCAAAGGTATTCTCGCCGAAGACCAGGTAGGAACAGGCCACGATCCAGTAGGGAAGCGGCGGCTTTTCGATATAGCGGATGCCGTTGATCTTGGCCGTGACCCAGTCGCCGCTCTCGGCAAAGTGCTGCGCGGCCTGGGCATGGGAGGCGTCTACGTCGTCCATCAGCGGCGGCGTAAACAGAGAGGCAAACTGCACGGCGGCAAAGAGGGCCGCGAAAAGCAGCCAAGTAGCCAATAGGGAAGGCTCATATTGCGGGCGATTGTGAGTAACTTCTTGATTTTTCATCACAGGGATTGCCATCGGAACAAGGATAACAGCCGGGTAGCGAGACAGTTCGCAGGGCGAGGCCCATGTTCCTCACAAGGAACATGGGCGGAGAGTGATTAGTTGGTTAATAGGTACGTCCTACTGAGATTATGCAAAAAATTGCGTAATTCAGCTTTTTCATTTCGCATATAATCCAGCCATGCGGACAGGGGGATGCAGCATGGGATCCGGTTATGCGAAGACAGGTCCAATACTTTCTGTAGCCGCCGCCTTATTATTCTCCGTTTCGGCAATGGGACAGGAAGTGCTGAATCTTCCCGAATCCACACTCAGCGTGCCGGATAAGGTTTGCCACTTCATCACCGGCAGAATGAACACGATTGTGCCGCAGGCGCGGACCCGTTGCTTTACCAGGCCGGGCAATTCCCCAAGCTACATGTATGTGTACATACACTCGCCAAAGAATGTGCTTGAGGGCCACATGCGCCGGGCGTGGTCGTCGGCGCTCTTCCAGACTCTGGAAGAAATGAGGCAAGACAGTTCATTGAATGGCGCATGCTCCGAGGAGCCATATTGCTACTTCAGTGTCGCAGACGCCTATTTGGTAGATCACGGCTGGCATTACGAAACCACCGCATCGAAGGAGATGGATTCCTCCATTCGCGGGATTCCAGGACCGTCGTATTACGATCATGTCTCTGAAAGCTGGTACCTCGATTGGTGGCAGCGGCTCATCGCATCGAAGCAGTCGAATTTCCCGGGATCGAAGGAAGATGCGAAAGAATTGGCTGAGTCGGCATGCATAAGTTACATCAACGCGCTCAAAAAGAAGCACACGGAGACGCCTTATTGCTCCGTGATGCTGGCGACGAATCAAACCATCTATATCGCGCTCGATTTCAGGAAGATATCCACTCCAGCACTCATCGACTACACCTACGAGTTACCATCGACAGTGGGGAAGACGCTGGAAAACAGTGGATATGATGGCCAGGTCATACTCCGGACGCCATGGACGGATACGGACCAGGGGCCGAAGCGGGCCTATCTGACCCTCCCCCTGCACGGAATCGAATTTGCATTTGAGGAGAGACAAAGCGGCCTGCGGGACGATCTGGAGGCATGGAACCTGCTCAAGTCCAATTTCTTCGAGAGCGGACAGTTAACGAGAGGCCGGTTGTTTGCCGACGATAAGCAGAATTCCCGGACCCAGAAGGCAGCGGTGCTCCGATACCTCCCGGGACCGAGCGATACGGTGACCCTCGACACCACGGATGGCGCGGAATGGATGGTATCGAGGGATGATTTCGACCGCTGCAAACTGAATGTAGAGGGCCAGGTATCAATTGATGCCAAATCCGGCAATACTGTAAGCCATGATGGAGCGCCAACCATAACCAAGCAGAAGAATGGCGAACCATGCGCGGTTCCGGCCTCCTTTATTCAAGGATGGTAGCCGGCGACTGAAACCGGAGAGGCCCAAATACTGATTCATCGTATTTCGCAGGCACAGACCTTACCCAACCACCGAATCCATCCCCAATCTTTCCTGAGCAGAACGCCAAATCTGTTGTCATCGTGTATCTTGACCCCAGAGCCGGATAATTTCATTGGGAGAGCGCCTCGAAATCTATGCCTACGTTTGCCGCCATCGATATCGGTTCTAACTCGTGCAGGTTGAAGATTGCCAAGGTGGTTGCGCACCAGTTGAAGACGCTTGCCGAGGACCGCGAGGTAACGCGGCTGGGGGCCAGCGTCTTTGAGTCAGGGTCAATTTCGCCTGAGGCGATGGAGGCTACGCTGAGGGCGCTCAAGCGTTTTCAGCGAGCGGTGCAATCGCACGCGGTAGACAGGATTCGCGTGACGGCCACCTCAGCCATGCGCGACGCCCGCAACGCGCCGGCCTTTCAGGCGTGGGTGAAGGCCGAGACCGGCTGGAATATCGAGATCATCTCCGGCCTGGAAGAGGGCCGCCTGATTCACCTGGGAGTTGTCGGGCCCGGATTGGTGAGCGGCGAGCCGGGCACGGCAGGCCGAGTATTGCTGTTCGACCTGGGCGGGGGAAGCTGCGAGATCACGCTCTCAGAGCACAAGCGCATCCGAGAGACCGTCAGCCTGCCGCTGGGCGCGGTGCGGCTGACGGAGCAGTTCCTGGCTGCCGACCCCGCACCGGCGGAGGAGCTTGCGCGGATGCAGCGGCTCATCGCTCGCGAACTGAGGCGCGCGCACCGCAGGATTCAGCCGGGGAAGGTGTCGCAGGTGATTGCCACCTCCGGCACGGCTGCGGCATTGGCCACGGCCTGCGCGGCGGCGGATGGAACCGTGCCCGCGCGCGCGGTGCGCAAGCTGGCCGCGAAACTGGCGAAGATGACGCTGCCGCAGAGGGAGGCGGTGCCCGGCATCGGACCGCGCCGGGCAGAGATCATCGTTGCCGGCACCCAGGTCTTTGCGGAGTTGCTGGAGACCTTCGGATTGCCGGGATTTCGCTACTCTCCACTGGGACTGCGCGACGGCATTCTGGCCCAGATGCTGGCCGAGCAGGATGCCCGCGCCACCGCGCATCGAGAGTTCGAGCATGAGCGCTGGGAGAGCGTGCTGGCCACGGCGCGGCGCTACGGAGTCGATCCACGGCATGCCGAGCCGGTGCGCGCCCATGCGGTGCAACTCTTCCGCGAGCTGAAGGCGCTGCACCAGTTGCCCGCGGAGTACGAAGGCTGGCTGGCGGCCGCGGCCATCCTGCAAGACACGGGCAAGTTTATCAACCACCAGGGCCATCACCGGCACACGCAGTACATCGTCTCCAGCTCAGAGATCTACGGATACACGCCGCTGCAGAGGACGTTGGTTTCGGCCATTGCGCGCTACCTGGGCAAGAGCCGCCCGCAGCCGGGCGATCGCGCGCTGCGCAACATTCCCGCCGAGGAGCACAAAAACGTACACCGGGCCGTGGTGCTGCTGAGGCTGGCCGTGGCGCTCAACCAGGATCGCGCCAGCGATGTGCTACGTGTGGCAGCGAAGGTCTATCCCAAGCGGATCTATCTTGAGGTGAAGCCGGGGCGGACAGGGGCGGAGCTGGAACTGTGGTCACTGCGCAAAGAAGCCGATTACTTCCGCGAGGTCTTCGGGCGCGAGCTCTTCTGCACGCTGGCGTAAAAGGATCGGACCATGCGCGGATCAATCAACATCTGCAGCCGGGCCGGATGCCGGGCAAGATCGACGCGCGCCACCGAGCCTTTTCTCATGCGGATGCCGGCGCCGCCGTTTCCCGTGATCAGACGGCCCAGAAACTGGAAGAGGTTGGGATTGTGGCCCACGGCCAGCACGGCCTCGCGGTCGGCATACCTGGTCAGCATCTTCAGGAACGCAGCGTAATCCGCATCGGGTCCAAGAGCCGGGCTGATCTCCACCTTGCCCTCGTATCCCAGCTCTGTGCCCACAAACTGAGCGGTCTGCAGGGCGCGCTTCAGTGGGCTGCTGACCACCACATCCACCTGCACCTTGAGAGCATTGAGCATATGCCCCATCAACATGCACTGCTCCTTGCCTTCTTTGATGAGGGATCGCTTGTCGTCGAGGGTGGGCTTCCCGCGGGGCAATCCGGCATTGGCGTGGCGCATGAGGTAAAGAATCATAGATATGGGTCGGCGGGATAGTGTGGGTTCAGCCAGCTCCCAGGGGTTCTATAGTAACACATCTGTAACATTTCAATAGGGGTTGCCGCTTGCAGTAGCCCGCTCACACCACAAAATACTTGGCCTGGGGATGATGAACCACGACGGCGTTGGTGCTCTGCTCGGGCTCCAGATGGAACTGCTCGGTGAGCCGCACGCCGATATTCTCCTCGGGCTTGAGCAGACGGAAGATTTTGGCCTGATCTTCGAGATTGGGGCAGGCCGGGTAGCCGAATGAATAGCGCGAGCCGCGGTACTTCTGGTGAAAGAGATCGGTGACCAGCGGCGAGTCTTCGCCCGCGATGCCGAGAAACTCGCGCGCCTGCTTGTGCGCCAGTTCGGCCAGCGCCTCGGCGGTTTCAACGGAGAGGCCGTGCAGGTAAAGATACTTGGTGAAGTCGCCGGCCTCGAATAGTTTGGCCGTCTGGCGGCTGGCCTCGTCGCCGATAGTCACAATGGAAAAACCCACCACATCGCGCTGGGCTGAGCCGATGGGCTCGAAGAAGTCGGCGATGGAGAGCCTGCGGCCCTGCGCCTGGCGCGGAAAGGCGATGCGCTCCAGTTCGCGGGCGGGATCGCCGGGATCGAAAACTACAAGATCGTCGCCGTCTCCCGCGCAGGGATAGAAGCCGATGATGCTCTTGGGCTCGAACCAGCCCGCGGCTTTGACCTCCGCCTCAAGCTCCAGCAGAATGGGCCGGTACTTCTCTTCGACGAGGCGCAGATAATCGCTTTGCGCGGCGGTCTTGAGTTGCCACTGATTCTTGAAGAGCGCGGTTTCGTTGATGAAAGGGAAGACCTCGTCGAGTTTGTAGTTCTTGAAGACGCGCGCGCCCCAAAAGGCGGGCTTTGGAATCGCCGCAACCCGCTCCACGACCGGCGAACGGCCCTCGGTGGTCAACTCCGCCGGGGTTTCATCAGACGTGGCCGCGTTGCTCCGCACAAAGACCTTTACCGTCTTGCCTTCGGTCTCCCGCTGCTCGCGGACCGCCGCATCCTCAGATGTCAGGTCGGCCATGGCGTGCAATCCAGCGAAGGCGTCCTCGGCATAAAACACAGGCCCGGCATACTCCTTGCGCAGGTCCTCTTCCACATATTTGCGTGTGAGCGCCGCGCCGCCACAGATGACTGGAACGGCCATGCCCAGCCGCTCCAAATCCTGCAAGACATACTTCATCTCGAGCGTCGACTTGACCAGCAGGCCGCTGAGTCCGATGGCGTCAGCGCCAATCTCGCGCGCGGCGGCGATGATGGCGTCTGAAGGCTGCTTGATGCCCAGATTTACCACCCGGTAGCCGTTGTTCGAGAGGATGATGTCCACCAGGTTCTTGCCGATGTCGTGCACGTCACCCTTGACCGTGGCCAGCACCATCGTCCCCTTGCCGCCGCCGTCGGATTTCTCCATCTTCGGTTCCAGATACGCCACTGCGGCCTTCATCACCGCGGCTGAATCGAGCACCGAGGGCAGTTGCATCTTGCGCGCGCCAAAGAGTTCGCCCACGGTCTTCATGCCGTCGAGCAGCACCGTATTAATCAGGTCGAGCGGCGTGTAGTTTTTGAGCGCCGTGTCCAGAGCCTCTTCCAGCGACTGCTTGTGCTCACCAAGGCCTATGGTCCGCTCGCCGCGGATGATGAGCTGCTTGAGCTTCTCGTCTGTTGTGAGGCTCTCGACCGCGATCTCATCTTCCTCGACCGATCCCTTACCCAGGCTGGTAAAGTGCGCCATGTAATTCTGCAAAGGCTCGCTGCCTGCTTCGCTTCCGTCCTGAAAGATGAGCTTGCGCGCCAGTTCAACTTCAACTTCTGGAATCTTATACAACGGGTAGATTTTGGAGTAATTAACGATGGCCGCATCGAGACCGCGATCCACCGCCTCCTTGAGAAAGACAGAGTTAAGCACGCGCCGCGCATAAGCGTTCAGCCCGAAAGAGATATTCGAGACGCCCAGCACTGTGCGGCAGCGCGGCAGCTCCAGCTTGATGCGGCGCACCGCCTCAAGCGTCTCAATGGCCGCCGAGCGATACTCCTCCTGTCCGGTCGAAATAGGCAGGGTGAGCGCGTCGAAGAGCAGGTCCTCGGGGCGCAGGCCGTATTTGTTTACGGCCAGATCGTGGATGCGATGCGCGATGGCGACCTTGCGGTCAGCCGTCAGTGCCATGCCTTGTTCATCGATGGTAAGCGCAATGACCGCTGCTCCGTAGCGGCGGGCCATGGGCAGAACCTGGCTGGTGCGCTTCTCGCCGTCCTCCAGGTTGATGGAGTTGATGATCGGCTTGCCGGGAATACGCTTGAGCGCCTCTTCGATGACGTTGGCCTCGGTAGAATCCACCAGGATGGGCGCGGGCACACGGGTGGCAATCTTCTCGAGCACCGCGTTCATGTAGCCCGCCTCGTCCTCACCCACAATGGCGCAGCAGAGGTCGAGCATCTGCGAACCCTCGCCGACCAGCCGCTTGGCCAGCGCAAGAATGCCGTCGTAGTCGCCAGCGCGCACCATGTTACGAAAGGTTTCGAGCCGCGTGGTGGTGTTCATCTCCTCGGCAATTACGATGGGCTGCGCGTCTGCTTCGAGCGAGAGGGCAGAGCATGCGCTGGCCGCCACCGCTTGCTGCGTGACCGAGCGCGCGGCGGGCGTTATGCCTTTCACGGCCTCGACGACAGCATGCAGATGATCGGATGTGGTGCCGCAGCAACCGCCTACCACTTGCACTCCGTATTCGGTGACAAAGCGCCTGAGCCACGACGCCAACTCCGACGGCGTGAGCTTGTAGACCGCATGGCCGCCCTCGTTCTGCGGCAGGCCTGCATTGGGCTGAACACTGATGGGAATGGTCGAGTTCCGGCAGAGAAAACGCACTGCGTCGTTCATCTCCGCGGGGCCGGTGGCGCAGTTCAGGCCGAGTACGTCGGGCTGGAAGGCCTCGAGCACGGCCAACGCGGCGCCGATCTCCGAGCCCAGCAACATCGTTCCAGTGGCTTCGAGCGTGATCTGGACCTGGAGGGCAATCCGCCGCGGCGGACGCTCGGTCGATGGTATCTTGCCTTCGCGGGCGTCGCGGATGGCATCCTGGCAGGCGGCCAGCGCGATTTTAGCCTGCAACAAATCCTGGCAGGTCTCGATGAGCAGCACATCCACGCCGCCCTCGATGAGCGCCTCGGCCTGCTCGCGATAGGTCGCGGCCATCTGGTCGTAGCCGATATGCCCCAGCGAAGGCAGCTTGGTCGTCGGCCCCATAGAGCCAGCCACAAAGCGGGGCTTCTCCGGGGTTGAATATTCATCTGCCACAGAACGCGCCAGTCGCGCGGCGGCAATGTTCAGTTCGCGGGTGCGGTCCTGCAGGTCGTATTCGGCCAGCACGATGCTCGACGAGCCGAAACTATCGGTCTCGATGACGTCGCAGCCGGCCTCAAGAAACGAAGCATGAATCGCTCGGATCACATCCGGACGCGAGAGCACCAGCAGCTCGTTGCACCCCTCCTTGCCCCAGAAGTCCTCTGTGGTCAGGTTGTGCTTTTGCACACTGGTGCCCATCGCGCCGTCATAGACCAGCACGCGCCGTCCGAGTTGTGCAAGAAAATCCGTCAAAAATCGCTCCTGACCTGAACGGCTGCCCGGAGGCAGGGAAACGGCTTACTTTCAAGAATATCGGATTCCGGGGCTTCGGCCAGAAAGCACCTGTACTTGCGAGGCGCAGGAGTAGATAGTTGCGCTGCGCACCCTCTGGGGCTAAAGCCGTAGTAATTATGCTGGGCTAATAATGTACGGGCTGAAGCCCGTACCCTTCAAAACGTCGCCTGAATCATAGATGCCGCTACAGCTCCAGCACATTGTCCTCGATGGCCACGCGCACATTGCCGTCGGATTTTGCCAGGCGCCGCACGGCTTCGGGCTTGTCAACCTTGGCTTTGAGCATGACCAAAGCAACAGGGACGCTGCGTCCGGCGCACTTGATGGTCTCCACGGCCGTGGCCCGATCGATGGAGCAGGCACACATGAGAATGCGGATGCCGCGCTCGACCAGCTTGGTGTTCTGCATGTGTACGTTGACCATCAGGTTCTCGTAGACGTAGCCGAGCCGGGTCATGGCCCCGGTGGTGATCATATTCAGGACCATCTTCTGGGCGGTGCCGGCCTTCATGCGCGTGGAACCGGAGACGACTTCGGGACCGACGTCTGTCACGATGGCGATATCGGCGGCCGCGGCCAGCGGAGTGTCGGGGTTGCAGGTAATAGCCGCGGTATGCGCACCGCGGGCGCGGGCATAGGCCGTGGCAGCTACGACGTAGGGCGTGCTTCCGGAGGCGGAGACTCCCACCACAATGTCCTTGCGCGTGGGGCGGCGGCGGGCGATGTCGCGCTGGCCCAACTCCTCGGAGTCTTCGTTGACCTCAACGGCAGAAGCCAAGGCCTTGGGTCCGCCGGCCATGATGTACTGCACCTGGCCGGGGGCCGTGGAGTAGCTGGGAGGGCACTCCGAGCAGTCGAGGGCCGCAATGCGGCCGCTGGAGCCGGCTCCGACGTAGATCAGGCGGCCGCCATCACGCAGACAGCGAGCCACCTGGTCGATGACCTGCGCAATCTCTGGAATAGCCTTTTTGACAGCGGCAGGAACCTTGGCGTCTTCGTGGTTGATGATGCGCGCAATCTCGAGCGCGGATTTGGTGTCAAAGCCCTGAGAGGCCTCGTTTTGGCACTCAGTGATCGGTTGTAGCGGCAGGGTGGCGTGGCCATTTCTGGTGGTCACTGCATGGGCTCCGGCAGCATCCGGCGTCACCGAACTGGTTAGCATCGCATCAGTCCCCAAGTTTTAATTGTATCTGTAAAACACGCAAGGCCCTAGGGAAAAATCCATGATCGGTGCCGCCTGTGGAGGCGTAAATTCACTCAATCGTTAAAGCGCAAGGCGTAGAGCGTCGTGGAAGGCGGGCCTCACCTCGCGAATCAGTTGGCTCGCCACGGCGAGCCGGTCAGGCCAGGTGCGGTTGGTCAGCAATACGGCTGCAATCCCGGCCTCCAGGTCGATCCAGAGCGAGCAGCCGCTGAAGCCCAGGTGCCCGATAGAATGCGGCGAAAAGTGATGGCCAGAGGAGGAATTTTGCGAAGGAGTGTCCCAGCCGAGGGCCCGTGAACTGCCTTCGGGACCTTGCCGCTGAGCAAATAGCTCAATGATTTGCGGATTGAAGAGGCGAGGCCTTCCGATTTCGGAGGCGTTTCTTGAGCCGGAATCGAGAATTGCGCCTGCAAAACGCAACAGGCCGGGCACATTGGAGAAAAGCCCGGCGTGGCCGGCTACTCCCTGAAGGAGCCAGGCGTTTTCATCCTGAACCTCCCCTTGGATGACCCGATGGCGCAGGGTTGTGTCCTCTTCGGTGGGCGG
>Ga0182027_10006667_pt1 | contig 17215 bp, 10 predicted proteins | sample 712E1DmetaG_FD_121300 | JGI IMG/M metagenome (GOLD analysis project Ga0182027, IMG submission 121300) | Permafrost microbial communities from Stordalen Mire, Sweden - 712E1D metaG (Illumina Assembly) | ecosystem: Environmental > Terrestrial > Soil > Wetlands > Permafrost | place: Sweden... | reverse complement strand
TATCCGGATCATGATGAGTGAGCTTTTTCGAATTTCCAGTCACCTAGTCTGGCTCGGCACTTTTGCGCAGGATATGGGACAGCTTTCGCCGGTATTTTTCACTTTCAATGACAGGGAACGTATTTTTGATATTGTGTCAGCAATTACCGGAGGACGCATGCATCCTTCATGGTTCAGGATTGGTGGTGTGGCGCATGATTTACCCGATGGCTGGCAACAAAAAATACAGGATTTCATCGACTATCTGCCCAAGCGGCTAAAGGAATACGAGAAAGTCATTATTAAGAACAGTATTTTTAAAGCCCGAACTGTAGGCATTGGAGTCTATACAACCGAAGAAGCCATAGATTGGGGAATTACTGGTGCAGGACTTCGTGCAACAGGATTTAACTTTGATTATCGCAAGCAACGTCCTTATTCAGGATTTGATCAGTTTGAATTCGACATACCTATCGGTAAGAATGGCGATTGTTATGATCGTGCACTGGTGCGTATGGAAGAAATGCGTCAGAGTCTCCGGATTATAAAACAATGCATCGACAATATGCCGGCAGGGTATTACAAATCCGATCATCCGCTAACAACACCTCCCCGAAAAGAGATGACAATGAAAGATATAGAAACGCTTATTACTCACTTTGTAGGTGTTTCATGGGGCCCTGTGATACCGGCAGGAGAAGCTATGGTAACTATTGAAGGAGCAAAAGGAGCCAATGGGTACTATCTGATCAGTGATGGAAGCTCTTCGGCATACAGGGCAAGGATCCGTACACCGTCATTTCCTCATATGCAGATGGTACCTCTCATCAGCAAAGGATATACTATACCCGATCTTCTTGCCATTTTGGGTGCAATGGATTTTGTTCTTGCAGATTTGGATCGATAAATCAGCTTAAGAAGAAATTTGAAAAAGTAATACGATAGAAATAGAAAAAGGAATAGAAATGATCAGAAAACCAATGATGTCGTTATCCATTAAAATGAATAAATCACTAAATCATTAAATCACCAAATAATTATGTTGTCGGAATCGGAAAAACACGAGATACTGGAGGAAATTAAGCTGTATCCCTATCCAAATGCAGCCTGCATAGAGGCATTAAAAGTTGTTCAGCATCATCGGGGTTGGGTGGATGATAAATCTGTCAAAGATATTGCTGAAATCTTGGGTATGTCTGCTGATGAAGTGGATGGCGTCGCAACATTTTACAGTCGTATTTATCGTAAACCTGTAGGCCGGCATGTTATCCTTTTATGTGATAGTATTAGTTGTATGGTGATGGGCTATAATTCAATTTATTATCATATCTCCGAAAAGCTGGGAATCCAATTTGGAGAAACCACTTCCGATGGGCGCTTTACCTTACTACCCATTTCGTGCCTTGGCAATTGCGATTTTGCCCCTTCCATGATGATCGATTACCAGTTATATAATAAGCTGAATATTGAAACGATTGATGAAATCATTGAAAAATATGCATAGATCAACATGGATAAACCATTAACAAAACATATAAAACCGGGTGCTCCTCCGCTGAATATAAAGGAATTTTTGAAGGTCGGAGGATATGCTGCAACCACTAAGGCTTTGAAAACGATGTCTCCGCCAGAAATCATTGACCTGGTAAAGGCCTCTGATTTAATGGGAAGGGGAGGTGCAGGCTTTCCTACAGGTACTAAATGGGGCCTCGTTCCGAAAGGTGGCGAATCTCCAGGTCAAAGATACCTGATTTGCAATGCTGATGAAATGGAACCCGGCACTTTTAAGGACCGGTACCTTCTCGAAGGTAATCCGCACCAATTGATCGAAGGTATGATCATCGCTGCTTTTGCTATCCAGGCAGAGACAGCATATATTTTTCTGCGTTGGGCATATAAAGAGGCAGAGTCAATTCTGCGTAAGGCAATTACTGAAGCATATGCTGCAGGGTATCTTGGTAAAAATATTATGGGCTCAGGATTTAATTTGGATATGTATGTGCATAGCAGCGCCGGAAGGTATATATGTGGCGAGGAGACAGCTCTGATTAATTCACTGGAGGGTAAGAGGGCTATTCCGAGAGCAAAACCTCCATACCCTGCAACAATCGGACTTTTCGGAAAGCCAACTGTTGTTAATAATGTTGAAACCCTGGCCTGGACTTCTCATTTAATTGAAAATGGAGCCACATGGTTTAAAAGTCTCAGCAAGACTGCCGAAGGAGGAACAAAAATATATGGAGTGAGTGGCAGGGTTAAAAATCCCGGATTGTGGGAATTGCCCATGGGCACTTCTATGCGCGAAATAATTGAGGAACACGCAGGGGGAATGCAGGATGGTTATAAGCTGAGAGGTGTCTTACCCGGTGGAGCATCCACCGACTTTTTAATTGACACTCATATAGATGCTATTATGGATTTTTCATCCATTGCTGCTTTGGGAAGCAGGTTAGGAACGGGAAATTTAATTATTTTGGATGATCGAACATGTCCTGTAGCATTCATTCACAATCTTGAAAAATTTTTCGCTCTTGAAAGCTGTGGTTGGTGTACTCCTTGTCGGGAAGGACTTCCATGGGTTGAGAAAATTCTGTGGGCGATAGAGGAGGGCAGGGGTAAGCCGGAATACCTCGATACGCTGAAATTTCACACCGGCTATTTGGGACCCGGGAATACTTTTTGCGCGCATGCACCCGGCGCTATGGAACCATTGCAAAGCGGCCTGAAATATTTTCGTGAAGATTTTATCAAACACATAAATGAAAAACATTGTCCATGGAGATCGTAATGGTAAAAATTCAGATTGACGGAAAACAATACGAAGTTAAGGCGGGTAAAAGTCTCCTTGAAACCTGTCTGGCCCTGGGAATTAATGTACCTCATTTTTGCTACCATGCAGCTTTGGGATCTGTCGGGGCATGTAGACAATGTGCTGTGAAAAAATTTAAGGATGCAACCGACAAAAAGGGACGCATTGTGATGTCTTGTATGGAGCCGGTGATAGAAGGCTTGATCGTTTCTGTTGAGGACGAAGAAGCAAAGGCATTTCGTACGTCTGTTCTTGAAAGTTTAATGACCAATCATCCCCACGATTGTCCCGTATGCGATGAAGGCGGGGAATGCCATTTGCAGGATATGACTGTTATGACAGGCCACAATTACCGTCGCTTTGATTTCAAAAAGAGAACTTTCAAAAATCAGAACCTGGGGCCCTTTATAAACCACGAAATGAACCGTTGTATCGAGTGTTACCGCTGCGTTCGCTTTTATAAAGATTATGCGGGAGGTAAAGATTTCGATGTTTATTCGGCACACAACAATGTCTATTTCGGAAGACATGAAGATGGTGCCCTTGAAAATGAATTTAGCGGTAACCTGGTGGAAGTATGCCCTACAGGAGTTTTTACCGATAAAACACTTAAAAAACATTATACCCGAAAATGGGACCTTACAAATGCCCCCTCAGTTTGTACGGGTTGTAGTCTTGGATGTAACATTATTGTGGGTGAGCGATACGGATCCGTGAGACGGGTTATGAGCCGTTATAATGGATCAGTGAATGGCTATTTCATTTGCGACCGTGGAAGGTTTGGATACGAACACGTCAATAACGAAAATCGGATTCACAAGGCCATGATCCGGTCCTCAAAAGATAAAAATCTAATTATAACCGAAGAAAATAGTTTATCGTCTGCTCTGAATTCAGCGCTTAACGGAAATAAACGAATTGCCGGCATTGGTTCTCCGAGGGCTTCCATTGAAGCAAATTACGCATTATCTGTCCTGGTGGGAGAAGAAAACTTTTATCATGGTATTTCAAAAAGTGAATATGATCTTACTAAAACTGCTATCGGGATCTTAAGGAATGGTAATGTCCATTCACCTTCGTTGAAAGAAATGGAGAAGGCAGACGTTGTTTTTATACTCGGCGAAGATTTGACAAATACAGCTCCAATGGTGGCGTTGGCAGTTCGTCAGTCATCCAGAAATAAAGCCCTTGAACTCGGAGTTAAATCCGGAATACCTCATTGGCATGATTTTGCACAACGGTTAAAAGCGCAGGATCTGAAAAGTCCTGTTTTCATTGCAAATCCCTATAGTACAAAACTGGACGAACTCGCAGAAATTGTATACCATGCATCAACGGATGATATTGCACGACTTGGATTTGAAGTGGCCTCTATCCTGAATGGAAATGCTCCGGCTGTGAAGGATTTAGAAGATGAAATAAAAAAAATGGCGAAGGTCATTGCCAATGAATTATCGAAGGCAAAAAATCCTCTGATCATATCCGGCATTCACAGTGGTAGTCTTGAAATAATAAAGGCAGCAGCAAATATTGCCTCGGCTCTTTCATCCTCTGAAAAAAGGGCATCTCTTAGTTATATATTACCTGAATGCAATAGCATGGGATTGGGACTTATGGAAGGAAAAGCACTGGACGATATTTTAACTTTACCGGAAAATAGCAGACCTGATACGCTAATCATTCTTGAAAATGATATTTATCGAAGGATTGATAATAAACTTGCAGATTCAATAATTGAAAAATTTAAAAACATAATCGTTCTGGATTCCCTCGTGAATAAAACGACCGATAAGTCAGACGTTTTACTCCCTGTTGGCACTTTTACTGAATCGGAAGGTACATTTGTTAATAATGAAGGACGCGCACAACGCTATTACAGAGTATTACCGGATGAAAATTCGGTCATCGAAAGCTGGCGTTTGTTAAAAGATCTCCTGAATATCGCCGGAAATCAGCAGGCAGCTTTATGGCAAAACTTCGATCACATGGTCGCTTCCATGACAGATGCTATACCTGCGCTCTCCAAGATTAAAGGACATATTCCGGATGCGGATTTCAGAATGCTAAATGAAAAAATTAAAAGGCAAACGATTCGCTTTAGTGGCCGCACTGCGATGAATGCCAATATTGCAGTCAGTGAACCGAAACCTCCGAATGATCCCGACTCTCCCCTGGCTTTCAGTATGGAAGGTTCGAATGAATTACCTCCATCTTCACTGGTACCCTATTATTGGATTCCTGGTTGGAATTCTGCCCAGTCCATGAATTTTTATCTCGATGAACCAAATGGCTCTATGAAAGGTGGAGATCCTGGCGTCCGGCTATTCGAATCTATAGAAAAATCAGCTACAAAATATTTTGATGTAAAAGCATCTTCTTTCACTCCAAAATCCGACGAATACTTCGTTGTGCCGGTATACCAGATTTTTGGGTCTGAGGAACTTAGTTCAAAAGCGCCTGCAGTAGCCGAAAGGATACAACAACCATTTATTTTAATGAACAGCAATGATGTACAGAAGATCGGCAAAAAGGACGAAGATGTGTTAAAAATTGAAATCGGACAAAACATAATTGATACGATTATAAAAACCGACGACAGTCTGCCGGCAGGAATTGCAGGTTTGTCGGTTCTATTACCTGGCATGTCCTTTATGGATTTGCCGCAATGGGGGAGAGTGAATTAATATGAAAAATTAAAAAGACCAATAAACTAAATGATTGAATCATGAATTATGCTTTTGTTATCGGAGGGGTCTTATTCATTGCATTAACGATAGCAGCCGGCTTAATATGGCTCGAACGAAGACTTCTTGCCCTTTGGCAGGATAGGTATGGTCCCAATCGTGTAGGGCCATTCGGTTTATTGCAGGTACTCGCCGATATGATCAAGATTTTCTTTAAGGAAGACTGGATACCGCCATTTGCCGATAAAGCAGTATTTGTAATGGCTCCGGGTATATTGGTGGCGTCGATTCTCCTTACTTTTGCAGTCGTTCCGTTTGCTCCCGGATTCAATGTACTGGATTCGAACATAGCAATCCTTTTCTTTCTTGGTAATTCTTCATTGGGAGTTTATAGCGTAGTTTTGGGCGGATGGGCTTCCAACAATAAGTACTCTTTGCTGGGGGCCATGAGAGCATCAGCACAAATGCTTACATATGAGGTATTCATGGGACTTTCGTTGATGGGTGTTGTGATGATGGCTGATAGTTTCAATATGCGGGAAATTGTTGAAGCCCAAAAGCATGGTTGGTATATCTTTCCACAATTTGTTGGATTTGTTGTTTTTCTCATAGCCGGCATTGCCGAGACACACCGACTTCCATTCGATATTCCGGAAGCCGAAGGGGAATTGGTGGCTGGCTTTCATTCAGAATATTCAGGAATGAAATTCGGAATGTTTTTCGTGGGTGAATACATGGGAGTTACCCTCATCTCATCCATAATTACAATCATGTTTTTCGGCGGATGGCTGGGACCGGCATTTCTTCCGCCCATTATCTGGTTCTTTTTGAAAACATTCTGCTTTATCTGTTTTTTTATTTTGCTCAGGGCATCATTACCCAGGCCTAGATATGACCAGTTGATGGAAGTGGGCTGGAAGTTTTTACTTCCACTGGCCCTGCTAAATCTTTTAGTAACAGGTGCTATTCTTTTAATTGTAAAATGAAAATAACCTGGAATTATGAATTAATAATTATGACATGTTTAGCATATTAAGAAGTATCTGGTTAACGTTTTTGCATGCTTTTCATAAGCGTGAGACGATACAATATCCCGATGAAATGCCCTATTTGCCACCCAGGTATCGTGGCAGAATTGTATTGACCCGTGACCCGGACGGAAAGGAGCGGTGTGTAGCATGTCATCTTTGTGCCGCAGCCTGTCCGGTTGATTGTATTTCATTGCAGGCAGCAGAAGATGCAGATGGGAGAAGATATCCCGAATTTTTCAGGATTAATTTTTCCAGGTGCATATATTGTGGGTTTTGTGAAGAAGCGTGTCCTACCTATGCTATCCAGCTTACTCCCGATTTTGAAATGGGTGAATACAACCGGCAGAATATGGTATACGAGAAAGAACATTTACTCATCAGCGGACAAGGTAAATACCATGGTTTTAATTTTTATAAAGTGGCAGGTGTGGATATGGGCGTGAAGCATAAAGGCGAAGGTGAGAACGAAGAGCCAACGATTGATTTAAAGAGTTTGTTACCTTAAAATATTAGTATTTATTGAATTATTGTGATTGAATACTTGTTAATAATTGTGAATTTGAATTACATGAAGTAAAAATATTTTTAACCGCAAAGGTCACAAAGAAATGCGCAAAGATCTCAAAGTTTTCTTAGCGTACTTTGCCCCGCCATGGCGGGGTGCTTTGCGGTTTATTTATTTAATTTAAATGTTACTCTAATAAAATATAATGAACATCTAAATTGTATCTATGAACACCATTTTCTATATCGCCGCCTTTGTTGCCCTGGTCTCTACCGCTTTGGCCATATCAGGACGTAATGCTATTCATGCGTTGCTATTTCTGATCGTATCACTGCTTTCCATTTCTGTCATTTTTTACATTTTGGGGGCGCCTTTTATCGCTGCTCTTGAGGTCATTGTATACGCCGGAGCGATTATGGTGCTTTTTATCTTTGTTATCATGATGCTCAATATCAGCCTCGAAAAAGACATGGAACATAACTGGCTCAAGCCGCAGATGTGGATAGTACCTACTATTTTAGCTGTTATTCTGTTTTTCGATTTTTTATATATGTTAAAAACTATGAAGCATCAGGAGACAATCGGGCAGATTATTCCACCGAAGGAGGTGGGAATTTCTCTTTTCACTACTTACCTTTTAGGAGTGGAAATTGCAGCCATGCTTTTATTGGCAGGTATTATCGGAGCATATCATTTGGGTAGGCAGAAGAAGCAGGTCATTCATCGTTTCCTTGTAAAAAAGGAATATTTACCGATTGAAGAAACAGAAATTTAAAGCTTAAAGATTATGGTTACCATATCGATGGAAATACAAATATTATTGGCAGGAACGATTTTTTTAATGGGCCTGGTCGGACTGCTGATGCGCAGAAATATCATTTTTATGCTGATGTCTATTGAAATCATGCTTAACAGTTCCGGACTGGTTTTTATTATCGCCGGAGCTCACTGGGCACAGGCTGATGGCCAGGTGATGTTCATATTTATTCTTGCTGTTGCTGCGGCAGAAGTTTCGGTAGGTCTGGCATTGATCCTGCAAATGTTCCATCATTTTCAAACATTGGATGTGGATGCAATGAAAACTCTTAAGGATATTAATAGAGAAAGTTAAACAATGCATACTATGAATATCAACTTAGCACTTATACCGATATTACCTTTAATTGGATTCCTGATTCTGGCTTTATTTGGCAGCAGGTTGTCAAAGATAGCGGTTGCCTGCGTGGGTGCAGGATCGGTAGGTCTCTCGGCAATCCTTACCTTGTTTATTGGATTTTCATTCATAGTTTATACTCCTGCGGGCGGAATCTATAAAGTTAACCTATGGCAATGGATCCAGACTGGAGGATTCAGCGCTTCGATTTCTTTTTCTCTTGATGCCCTTTCACTGATATTTATTTTTGTCATCACATTTGTTGGCTTTCTTATTCATCTTTATTCCATTGAGTTTATGAAAGACGATGAAGGCTTCTCCCGTTTCTTTGCATATATTAACCTCTTTGTCTGCTCGATGTTAGTTTTGGTACTTGCCGACAACCTATTACTAATGTATTTGGGTTGGGAAGGAGTAGGTCTTTGCAGTTACCTGCTGATTGGATTCTGGTATCGGGTGCCTGCCAATGGCTATGCTGCCAGGAAGGCATTCATTATTACCCGTATTGGAGATACAGCCATGATCATCGGACTTTTTCTTCTTTTTGTCAGCTTTGGAACTTTGAATATTGGAGATATTATGCAACAAGCTCCTGCCAGGTGGGTTGTTGGTTCTCCGGTTGCTTTGCTTGCAGCTGCCTTACTCCTCGGAGGTGCTATTGGTAAATCAGCCCAAATTCCTTTGCAGTCGTGGTTACCCGATGCAATGGCTGGTCCGTCACCGGTAAGCGCTCTCATTCATGCAGCAACAATGGTTACAGCCGGTGTTTACCTGATTGCCCGCACCCATGTTCTTTTCGCATTGGCTCCGGCTATACAAACATTGGTCGCCATAATAGGGGCATTGACCCTGTTGATTGCCGGATTTAGTGCACTTACTCAGCACGATCTGAAACGTGTCCTGGCTTATTCCACAATCAGCCAGATTGGATATATGTTTCTTGCCCTGGGGGTTGGCGCCTGGTCGGCAGCTATCTTCCATTTTATGGTGCATGCTTTCTTCAAAGCTCTTCTATTTCTGGCAGCCGGCACAGTGATAGTTCTGCTGGATGAAGAACATGACATGTTTAAGATGGGTGGATTATGGAAAAAACTTCCGGTCGTCTTTATAACATTCCTCATAGGCTCTGCTTCCCTGGCGGCATTACCCTTGATAACAGCAGGTTTTTACAGTAAAGACGAGATTTTATGGTTTGCCTGGTCGGCAAATAAAGGCAGCACAATTCTATGGCTTGCAGCAATTGTCGGAGCTTTTTTGACCTCACTGTATACTTTTCGAATGATCTTTCTTACATTCTTTGGCGAGACAAAAACAGAACCCACACATCAGCCAGGATTATTTATGACAATTCCAATGGTTATTCTGGCGGTGCTTTCAGTCATCGCCGGATTTATTGAATTGCCGGAATCAATGGGTCATGTACATCTTTTTTCAGGGTTATTAAAATCTGTTCTTCCGGAGGTAGAATTAACACATGGACCAAATTTGGAAGTGTTGTTCCAGGTATTGTCCGCAATAATTTCCCTACTGGGTATATACATTGCCTATCAGTTGTATTTCAGAAAGTCAAAGTTTGCAGAAGTCTTTAATAAAAGTAGCATCAGCCACTTTTTTTACGTTGGTTGGGGTTTTGACAGGGTTTATGATGTATTGATCGTTAAACCAATTGTATGGCTCGCAGAAATCGATAAAAACGATTATATAGACTTTTTGAATAAAGGAATTGCCCAAATTGCTTTATCCATTAATTTTTTGTTTAGTCTGACCCAGAATGGCAAAGTGAGATGGTATCTGATAGCCTTTGCAATTGGCATAGTATTCATTTTAACTTATTTGATATACCAATGATACTGTTATACCTGATAATTATTTTACTGGCAGGAGGAATATTGGCATGGATTTCGGGAAAATGGAATTCTCTTTTCCCGCGGATTATATCGATAATTGTTCTTTCAGTAGATCTTCTCCTGACTTTTTCAATTTATCTTAATCAGGAAACTGGCCAACAGAATTCCTGGTTAATAGATTATAAGGTTGCCTGGATTCCATCCTTTGGAATCAGCCTGCATCTGGCAGTGGATGGATTAAGCCTGTTGATGTTGATGCTTAGCTTCTTTATAGGATTGATTGCAGTACTGATTTCATGGAAAGAAATTGATAAAAATACTGGCTTTTTTCATTTCAATATTTTGTGGATTATTTCCGGTATAACCGGCGTATTCTTATCGCTGGATCTTTTTTTATTTTATTTTTTCTGGGAATTGATGTTGGTACCAATGTATTTCCTGATCAGCATTTGGGGTCATGAGAACCGGATATATGCTTCGTACAAGTTTTTTATATATACCCAGGCAAGTGGCTTACTGATGTTTATATCAATTATCACCTTATTTTTTGTACATGGAAGTAATACCGGTGTATACACATTTGATTACTTTGGCCTGCTTGGGACAAAAATGCCTGAAGTTCTGGCGTATATGCTTATGTTGGGTTTTCTGGCGGCCTTCCTGGTTAAATTACCAATTGTGCCATTGCATAATTGGTTACCCGATGCACATACGGAAGCACCCACTGCAGGTAGTCTTATACTTGCAGGACTTTTATTGAAAACAGGTGCGTATGGTTTACTTCGGTTCGCCATTCCTTTATTCCCAGAAGCGTCCGTTCAGTTTGCTCCGATTGCAATGATATTGGGAGTAATCGGGATTTTATATGGTGCTAAACTCGCCTATGCACAGACCAATCTTAAACGTTTGGTTGCCTATACCAGCGTAAGTCATATGGGATTCGTGATTATCGGAGTATACTCCTTCAATAGTCTGGCGTATCAGGGTGTAGTAATGCAAATGATAGCCCATGCGATTAGTACAGGTGCTTTATTTATTATTGTCGGACAACTATATGAACGAATTCACACTCAGGATATCGATAAAATGGGAGGGCTCTGGAAGCAGGTTCCTGTGATGGGAGCAATGGGCCTGATTTTTTCAATGGCCTCACTTGGATTACCCGGACTGGGGAATTTCATTGCCGAATTTTTAACCCTGGCAGGAACTTATAAAGCAAATATTCCAATTGCATGTATAGCCAGTGTTGGACTTGTGGCTGCAACAATTTATTCATTAAGAATTTTGCAAAAGGTCTTTTTTGGAAAAGATAATGCAGGTTGGAAAATTCATGATCTTTCAATCCGGGAGAAATTAATCACCGGTTCATTTGTAATTGTCATTTTTTACCTTGGACTTTTACCACAAGCAATATTTAATACTGCACAGCCTGCTTTAAATAAAACATTAAATGCAATAAATAATATAAAGACAACAGATTCAAATTTGACAAAAAAGGAAAATTATACTAAAAGTTTGAGTTTGGATATGCACAGAGTAAAATAATAAAATACAATTTGTATGATAAAGACCGACTTCTTATGTCTGACCCCATTTATGATTGTTGCAATTGCTCCCATATTGATGATGCTTACAATTGCAATTACCAGAAATTTTAAAATAATATACGGGTTTTCATTATTGGCATTTATAATTGCATTGGTGTCTGTTTTCTTTATAATGCCTGCCGTTCCATACCGGATATCCCAATTGCTTATTTTTGATGACTTCAGCATTCTTTTTATTGGTATTATTATCATTGCAAGCATACTTGTGACAGTCTTGTCATATGGGTATCTTAAATCGCAGGAAAGTGAAAAGGAGGAGTATTTTATTATTTTATTTGTAGCATCGTTGGGTTCGTTATTATTGGTTTCTGCCTGTAATTTTATTACTTTATTCCTGGGTCTTGAAACACTCAGTATTTCATTATTCATACTCATCGCATACCGCAGGGTGAAGGATCACAGCATTGAAGCGGGAGTAAAATATCTGATTCTGGCATCTGTCTCATCGGCTTTTCTATTGTTTGGTATGGGTTTGATATATGCAGGTACAGGTTTTTTAGAGTTCAAAGGGATATCCATGGCGATAAAATTGTCGGCTATTTCAATGCCGTTATTGTCTGCAGGATTCGCTATGATGCTCGTAGGAATAGGTTTTAAACTGGCTGTGGTGCCATTCCATATGTGGACACCCGATGTATACCAGGGAGCGCCAACACCTGTGGCTGCCTATATAGCAACCATTTCAAAAGGAGCCGTCATGGCCCTGTTTATTCGTTTTTTTTATGTATTAAATGGGAATCAAAATCAGAGTTTCATCTACATTATTACTATAATTGCTGTTTTATCCATGTTTATAGGCAACCTGCTGGCCATTCGACAACAAAATTTAAAACGTATTCTGGCATATTCTTCGATAGCCAATCTTGGGTATCTATTGGTGACCCTTCTTATCGGCAATGAAAATGGTATTCAGGCAGCTATATTTTATCTTATTTCTTATATTATTACAACGCTTGGAGCCTTTGGAGTTATCTCATTATTATCCAACAGCGGACATGAAGCAGATACAATTGATGATTTTAAAGGTTTATTTTGGAAACAGCCATGGATAGCGATTGTTTTCACCCTGGCTTTGCTTTCTCTGGCTGGAATACCTATTACAGCAGGGTTTATGGCAAAGTTTTATATAATATTCAGGGGAATAAATTCGAATCTTTGGCTTCTGGTGGTCAGCTTGATTATCAATAGTGTAATTGGTTTGTATTATTATCTGCGTGTTATCACAGCCCTTTATTTACAGTCCGATACGATAAAAATTTCTTCAATTTCCTTAACTGGCAATCTGTTCCTGGCTTTTATTGCGATTGGTATTTTATGGCTTGGCATATTCCCCGAATGGTTTTTCCATTTTATTGCACGGTATTCCGGGATGCAGTAATTCATTTCTTTTTTCACTCTCACCTTAACGAATTCATTGTGGGATAATTATGATTTTTATAATAAGTATTATGTTACCAATGAATTCATCCGGAAGTAATTTGTTTTAACTAGATATTAAGACGATTAGCTATTTTTGCGCGCTTCCGTGATGGAATCTAACTATAAATTACGGATATCAAAAAAAACTTTTTTGTCAGTTTTCGGTATGTTTGAGAACCATTTTAACACATTAACGTAAGAATGATTAAATTACTAATGAAAATATCCTAATACAGTTTATGGCTGTTAAGATTAAATGTCAGATACTTTCATTCCTGATTTTCGCATTTTACTTATCTCTCCCGGGGTATGGTCAACCAGGTAATGATAATAGAGCCAGTGCAACTAATTTGGCTACTGTTCATCAATGGTGTTCAGCCAATGCAGCCTATTCAAATATTTTAGCGACTTCTGACGGCCCTTCTGTTGTATGTTGGACAGGAGATCGTGCGAATAATGTATGGTATAAGTTTGTGGCTACGACCAATGCTGTAAAAGTGGATATTAAGACCGGGGGTGTTTATGGAACCATGCGGGGACAGCAGGTTGCAATCTGGAATTCTGTGAATGCACTTGTTGCATGCAATGACGCGGGTTGGAATTACAACGGGACCTTGTCATTGAGTATCGATACTTTAAAGGCAGGGAACACATATTATATTTCTGTTGACGACCAGACTACTCATGGTACATTCAGTTTGTGTCTTGACGATGCAGCAGGCTATGATATGAAATCGGGAGCGCTTCTTCTAAGTACTGTCCATGGATGGTGTTCAATCGATGCCCAATATGATAACTCGCTTGCTACAAAGGATGGAAATGCAGGATCATGCTGGAATGGTGGCACAGATCATAATGTTTGGTTTAAATTCGTTGCTACCACGAACGCTGTAAAGGCCGATTTAAAGACTGGAGGAACATACGGCACGATGCGTGGACAGCAAATCGCTATTTGGAATAATACTGGTGTTCAGGTAGCCTGTAACGATGCAGGATGGAATTATAGCGGCACATTAACTGCAAGCATCGATACATTAAAGACCGGAAACACTTACTATATCTCAGTTGACGACCAAACTACACATGGCTCATTCAGTTTATGCGTTGACGATGCAGCGAGCTATGATATGCGATCGGGCGCATTGATTATCAGTAGTATCCACGGTTGGTGCTCTGCCAATGCTATTTATGATAATACATTTGCAACAGGCGATGGAAGTGCCGGCTCAAGCTGGAATGGAGGTACAGATCATAACGTCTGGTTTAAATTTGTTGCAACTACAAATGCTGTAAAAGCCGACTTAAAGACGGGGGGAGCTTTTGGCACAATGCGTGGACAGCAGATTGCTATCTGGAACAATGCTGGTGTGCAGGTAGCCTGTAATGATGCAGGCTGGAATTATAATGGTACATTAACTTCAAGCATTGATACATTAAAGGTTGGAAACACTTACTATATTTCAGTTGACGATGAAACAACTCACGGCACATTCAGTTTGTGTGTTGACGATGCAGCGAGCTATGATATGAAATCGGGAGCACTGCTTTTAAATTCTGTCCATGGATGGTGTTCAGTCGATGCCCTATATGATAACACACTGGCCACAAAGGACGGAAACGCCGGATCATGCTGGAATGGAGGTACAGATCATAACGTATGGTTTAAATTTATTGCTACCACGAACGCTGTAAAGGCTGATATAAAGACTGGAGGAACATACGGCACGATGCGTGGACAGCAAATCGCCATTTGGAATAGTTCCGGCGTACAAGTCGCTTGTAATGACGCTGGCTGGAATTTCAACGGGACGTTATCCACGAGCATGGACACATTGAAAGCCGGAAATACTTATTATATATCGGTTGACGATGAAACGACGCATGGTACTTTTAGTTTGTGCATAGACGATGCAGTGAGTTATGATTTCAAATCGGGAGCCGTTACATTAAGTATTCTCGATAACTGGTGTTCCCCAGATGCCCAGTATGATAATATTTTTGCTACACCGGATGGTACAGCAGGTAGTTGTTGGAATGGTGGTACCGATCATAACGTGTGGTTTAAATTTGTAGCTGAAACCAACGGTATTAAAGTCGATATTAAAACAGGTGGAACTTATGGTACCATGCGTGGCCAGCAAATTGCTATCTGGAACAGTGCAGGAGTGCAGGTGGCCTGTAATGATGCCGGATGGAATTACAGCGGAACATTATCCCTGGGTATTGATACGCTTAAAGCCGGCAAAATCTATTATATTTCAGTTGACGATGAGACAACACACGGAACATTTTCTTTGTGTATAAACAATGGAGCAGGTTTTGACTTTAAATCAGGCGCCCAGTATTTGTATTTCACTGATAACTGGTGTTCAACAGATGCTCAGTACGAAAATACATTTGCTACACCCGATGGCGCTGCCGGTTCATGCTGGAATGGAGGGACAGACCATAATGTGTGGTTCAAATTCATTGCTGAAACAGGAGGTATCAAAGTTGATGTTAAAACAGGAGGTACATTTGGTACCATGCGTGGTCAGCAAATTGCCATCTGGAATGCTGCCGGAACGCAGCTAACCTGTAACGATGCTGGTTGGAATTACAGTGGAACCTTATCTCTGAGTATTGACACTCTGACAGCCGGCAATGTTTATTATATTTCAGTTGATGATGAAACGACCCATGGTACATTTTCCATTTGTATGAATAATAAGGTTGGATTCGATTTTAAAGAGGATCCTGTATTTCTTAACGATCTCGACCACTGGTGTTCTGCCAGCGCCGCATATGCAAATACTTATGCTACAAAGGATCAATCAGCCGGATCATGCTGGAATGGTGGCACAGACCATAATGTATGGTTTAAGTTTGTTGCAGTTTCAGGGCAAATAGACGTTGATGTAATTACCGGCGGAGTTTCCGGAACCATGAGAGGCCAGCAGATTGCGATTTGGAATGTAAACGGGCAGCAGTTAGCATGCATAGATGCCGGGTGGAACTATAGCGGATCTGTTTCTCTTATTGTTGACACGCTTATGGCAGGCAATACATATTACATTTCGGTTGACGATGAAACCACCCATGGCACATTTAGTCTATGTGCCAATAATAAATCTGGTTTTGATTTTAAGAGCGGAGCCGTATTACTTCCTTCCATTGGAGGATGGTGTTCATCCGATGCCCAATATAATAATACTTTTGCTACTGCCGACGGCGTTGCAGGATCTTGCTGGAACGGAGGTACCGATCATAATGTCTGGTTCAAATTTGTTGCCAGCACAAATGCTGCAAAAGTTGATGTGAATACCGGCGGAACATTTGGTACTATGCGAGGTCAACAAATTGCTATCTGGAATTCAGCAGGGACTCAGGTTGCCTGTAATGATGCCGGATGGAATTATAGTGGCACATTATCATTGGGAATAGATACATTAACAATCGGGAATACTTATTATATTTCCATTGACGACGAGACCACGCATGGGACATTTAGCCTATGCCTGGATAATCTGCCGGGTTATGATTTCAAATCAGGCTCCTTATTCCTGAATAATACAAATAACTGGTGTTCAGCTGATGCCCAGTTTGCTAATTCCTTCGCTACGCGCGATGGATTAGCTGGTTCATGTTGGAATGGAGGCACTGATCACAACGTATGGTTTAATTTTATAGCAGCCACAGGCGCTATAAAAATTGATATTAAAACAGGTGGAACATATGGTACCATGCGTGGTCAGCAAATTGCAATTTGGAACACTGCCGGTGTGCAGGTTGCCTGTAATGATGCAGGTTGGAATTATAGCGGAACCCTTTCTCTCAGTATTGATACACTCAAAGTTGGAAACAAATATTATATTTCCGTTGACGACGAAACAACCCATGGCACATTTGCGCTATGTGTCAGCAATAATGCCGGTTATGACTTTAAAAACGGGGCAGTGTTGCTTACCGACCTGGACACCTGGTGCTCAACAAATGCGCTGTATGATAATAGTTTTGCTTCACCGGATGGTATTGCAGGCTCATGTTGGGCTGGGGGCACCGATCACAATGTATGGTTCAAATTTGTAGCCATTTCGGGCCAGGTAAATGTTGATATCAAGACCGGAGGAGTACTTGGTACCATGCGCGGACAGCAGGTAGCGCTCTGGAATGCTGCCGGGACTCAGTTGGCATGCAATGAT
>Ga0182027_10006666_pt1 | contig 17215 bp, 9 predicted proteins | sample 712E1DmetaG_FD_121300 | JGI IMG/M metagenome (GOLD analysis project Ga0182027, IMG submission 121300) | Permafrost microbial communities from Stordalen Mire, Sweden - 712E1D metaG (Illumina Assembly) | ecosystem: Environmental > Terrestrial > Soil > Wetlands > Permafrost | place: Sweden... | reverse complement strand
GGAAGCATGATTTCTGTCACGCAGTATCATATCCTGTAGATCCGTTTTATGCCATTTATCCCAATCGAGATGATAATCAAATTCGTTTTTTTTCATCTTCCACATATCAAAAGCTTCATCCATCACAACAAAACCCAATTTATCACAAAGATCTAGAAGTTCCGGCGCAGGAGGATTATGAGATGTTCTTATTCCATTGCAACCCATTTCTTTTAAAAGTTGAAGCTGTCTTTCAATTGCGCGGGTATTAATTGCAGCTCCTAAAGATCCTAAATCATGATGGTCGCAAACGCCTTTAATTTTTACCTGTTTCCCGTTAAGTAAAAATCCTTTTTCTCTGTCAAAATCGAAATAACGGATCCCGAATGGAGTTTCGTATGAATCACTTGCTTTATTATTAATTTCAACAGTCGAGACGGCTTTATACAAAAGAGGATTTTCAAGCGACCAAAGCGATGGTTTTTTTATATCTAAGTTTTGATTTGCTTCAACAGTAGAGTTGGCGCTGACTGTTTTATTTACCGAAGAATGAGCAACAACTTTTCCTTCAGGATTGAGAAGAGTAGTAGTAAGTGTAGCTTCTTGTTTTTTATCCGACCTGTTGCTTATTTTAGTTAGAATGTTAACCTTCGCCGATGCTGCCGATACATTTGATGTAGTAATGGATGTACCCCAATGATCAACGGAAATTTTATTTGTTATAACCAGCCAAACATTTCTATATATTCCTGAGCCTGAATACCATCTGGAATTAGGCTGCGCGGAATTATCAACTTTAACTGCAATGACATTTTCTTTTGTTCCGAAATTAAGATAAGGCGTAAGTTCATAACGGAATGAACTGTAGCCATATGGCCGCTTTCCTAAATATTTGCCGTTTATCCATACCTCACTATTTCGATAGACTCCATCGAAATCGATAAATACCGATTTATCATTTTCATTTTTAGATAAAGTAAAAGATTTTCGATACCAGCCGATTCCTCCCGGCAGCGCCCCGCCGCTTGGAGTAGACAGATTCTTCTCACTAAATTCTCCTTCAATACTCCAGTCATGAGGTAAATTAAGATTTCTCCAATTCGCGTCTTTGAATGAAGGATTCTGCGCGTCTGGCAGATCGCCTAGATTGAATTTCCATGCTGAATCAAAGTCAATTACTTTACGTATTTTATCAGAAGCATGTAAAGATAAAGCAGGCAGTAAAAGTGAAATAACAATTAAGCAAAAAGTTCTGATTTTCATAGTCACACCATATATTTTGAGTTATTGAATTTATTAACAACATAATTTCGTTTTCAATAATTATTACGTGTACTACATATTCTATTTTTGTTGAGCAGATTTTATCTTTCAGGTATTTTCGCTTAATACATATTCAATCTCTTAAGTAAATTAACAATAACTTCCGAAATTATATAACTCAAAAACCATTTTTTTTCGATGGGAGATATATTGTTAATATCCAAAACTTAAACAAATCATAATAATTTCATATTGAATTCTGTATTTTTAAGAGAGTCAGTTTCAATAGCCGTAATTGTATACTATTATAGTATAGATAAATTGTTCCGATCCGTTTCTAAAGGAGAGAAAATGAAGTGCAGATTCAATATTGTAGTAATATCAGTCATATTTCTGACTATTAATTCATTTGCTCAAAGGGGTGTGAGCCCATCCGGCATAAAATATCGTTGGACCAGTTCTGAATTTGGTGGTGGCGGATATGTAACAGGCTTAATACAGCATCCCGATAATCCAAATGTCTTATATATAAGAACAGATGTTGCGGGGGTTTTTAAGAGCATTGACGGTGGTAAAAGCTGGAATGCGATTAATAACGGAATGACTGAAGGACATCACCATAATGTTGAATCATTTGCGATGAACAGAATAAGTCCGACTGTTTTATTCCGGGCTTCCGGTGAAGCACGCGGCCATGAAATGGTTTCAGCGATTCATAAAACTACAGACGGCGGAATTACCTGGAAACTTGTAACAACTAAACCTGACTTTTTTGGAAACGGTGCAATAAGATTTTATGGGGAGAAAATCGGTGTAGATCCTTTCAATAAATATTTTATCGCGGCAGCTAGTAACTCGCAAGGAATTTGGGTAAGTTATGATGAAGGCAACAGCTGGAATTATTCCGCGCTAAAAGGTGAACCTTTCTGCTGCCTGGCGTTTAATCCATATGTGAAAAATATGCTTTATGCCGCGACTCTCGATTCTTTGCCTTTCGCTGATTATTTATACCCTGACCATTCATATAAAAGAGAAAAAGTCGGCAGACTTTATCTATCTTCTGATAACGGCAAAACATGGCAACCCATATTCGAGAAAATGGGAATTAGTTTTACAAACATAATCTTTGATAAAGATAATCCGGCTGTGATTCTTGCTACATTCCGAAATGACGGAATTTATAAATCAACCGACGGCGGAAAAACATTTACAAAAAAAACAACTTCTATTGGCATGGCAGATTTTTCAACTATCTGTTCCGATCCGAATAATAGCTCGATTTATTATTCCGCAGTTTGCCAATACCCTTCGCCGGATAATAATGCAAGTCTTCCCCTTTATATCTCAAAGGATAAAGGAGAAACGTGGCAGCTAATTAAAAAAGATTATAAATGGAGTGACTTCAAAAATTTCGCACCTCAGTATAATAGGCCTGAACAAATCGGCTGGGCGCTTTCAAAATTTATAGTTGATAATAAGAATCCTAAGAAATTTTATTTGATGGATTGGTTTGGTATATGCGCGAGTGAAGATTCCGCTCAAACATGGGATGCTAATTATTTTAAAGGAATTGGAAATATTTGTCTTGAGATGATTACTGCCGATCCTGTTGTGCCCGGAAAAGTTATGTTTGCTGGCGCGGACGGTCAACCTTGTATCAGCAGAGACTATGGAAAAACTTATACTACTCTTCCGAATTTAGAAGCAAAGCAAAATTATTACTGCAGCAGTGTTATTTGTCCCTCAAAATATAAATCCGGTCTCATTGTTTACGGTGTTACAAATAATTCAGAACGTCTCAGCGCGATTTGCCTTACTGAAGATGACGGTAAAAATTGCAAAGTAGCTGTTAATCTGGCTAAAGGATTATTTGTACAGGCAATTAAAGAAGATCCTTTCAATAAAGGAGTTTTCTTTGCTTATATAGACGGAGCGCTTAATAATGGCGCAGGATTATATAAATCTATTGATTGGGGAAAAACCTGGAATATCATTAACATTCCTTTGCTCAGCAAATTAAAAACCTTACCTGTCAGAAAAGAATTTATAGAAAGCGAATTATTGGCAGTGACTGCGTATCAGGTAAAAAACATTTGCGGCACTAATCAATTATTATGTATCGACCCGACAAAAAAGAATACAATTTATTTCGGGGAAGCTGATAAAGGTATATTCGCTTCTTACGATGGTGGAAAAACATGGCGGATACTAGGTAATGGTTTACCTTTTGGAAAGGATACCGCATCTGTACTGAATGCAGTTAAAGCTGATCCGAAAAAACCGGGCTGGCTTTATGCCGGTTTTATTCATGAAGGTTTGTGGCGAAGTGAGGATTACGGAAAATCATGGAAGAAAATATTCCCGTTAGATAATCATATTTTTAATGCAACAGCAATTGCTGTTGGCGGTAAATCGGGAAATGAAGTTTATGTAGCAAGCGAACCGCTTTATTGGTCAAAATCAGAATCTGCGGTATATGCAAGTTATGATAGCGGAAAATCATGGGTTGATATTTATGATAAGTCACTTGGTTCACTCCGGTGGAAAGGCATTGATATTGATAATAAAACGGGTATTCTTTACGGTGTTACAAACGGCAACTCGGCTTTTTATGCTGAGAGAATAAAATAAGAATTATAAGTTTTTTAGACAACATAGTTCATTAATCCGCCTGCCTAGTCGGCGGAGTATAAAGTATCTAAATCAAACAGATGTAAAAGATTCGGGAATAATGAATTTTGATATGTTAATTTTAGAAGTATAATAAAGTGCTGTATTATTAATATCATTATTTGAAGAATCATGATATTTTGAATAGACGACAATAAATTACCGGTTATATAATCTTTTTAATAAATGAAACCTGAATATGAAAGTTAACATAACCAGAAAAAATATTAAAATTGCTCCTGATCCCAGTAGAGTAATTGCACGCTTTCTTGATATTGGCGATGAGAGGAAAATAAATGTAATCAGAAAAGTCCTTGCAATGCCTGAAGCCGAGGTAAACATTGCAGTAACACAATTACTTAGGAATTATTCCAAACGGCATAGAAATATATCTATGATTTTTGAAATGCATTTTAATAAAATAATTCTTTTGCTAAAATATTTGGAAATTAACCCGGACAATATTAATAGGTCACGGAAAGTACTTATTGGATCATATTTCACGATGGAATATTCCATCGAATCGGCGGCTTTTTTTAATCCTTCCCTTGTTGAAGATCCGGATCAGTCGGGATTAGGCCTCCATGAGAAAAGATTAATAATCAGTTTCCGGGCAACAGGCGAAGGACATATATCGTCACTCGTATTTCGGTCGGCTGTTATTAATAAGAATACTGATCTGATTATTGAGCCTGTAGGTAAAATGCTTGCGGAAGCGGAAAGAATCAAAAAGAATATTTATGAAAAAGAATCATTTGTTAAGATGCTGGTTGAAATGGGTAATTTTAAAAATAATATATTTGCGGTTTTTGTATTGGATAAATTGGAAGACAACTTTACTTATGGTGAATTAAAAAGGGCTGTTGAAGAAACTAGAAATATCCATAAACTTTCGGCAGAAAAAGATTTGATAATAAATCAAATGATGTGGCTAGCGAAATCTCATTACGAAATCGAATTTTCACTTGATTCTGCAATTTCCGAAAGAGTTATTTTTCCTATTTCCGAAACTGAAAAAAAAGGTATTGAAGATGCTCGTTTTGTTAAATTCATTGACGACAAAGGTGAAGCAATTTACTATGCTACGTATACAGCATATGATGGTATGACAATATTACCAAAGTTATTGGAGACTAAAGATTTTTATCATTTTAAAGTATTACCGATTCATGGTGAAATTGCTCAGAACAAAGGAATGGCATTATTTCCAAGAAAGATAAATGGTAATTATGCAATGTTATGCAGAATAGACGGAGTTAATAGTTTCATTGCATATTCCGATGTTATCAATATCTGGCGCGAAGCCAAACTAATTCAGGAACCAAAATATCCCTGGGAACTAGTGCAAGTAGGAAATTGCGGCTCACCAATCGAAACTAAAGAAGGATGGCTTGTTATTACACATGGAGTAGGACCAATGAGAGAATACGCGATAGGAGCTTCATTATTAAAACTTGATAATCCTGAAAAAGAAATAGGAAGATTAAAAACACCATTATTGACTCCCAATTCAGAGGAACGGGAAGGATATGTTCCTAATGTTGTTTACTCCTGCGGTTCGATAATACACGATGGTAATCTGATTATTCCTTATGCAATGTCGGATTTCGCTTCAACTTACGCATCCATTAATTTAGATGAACTTCTGAATGAACTTAAAAACTCAAAATAGCTGCATGGGAAATGACCGTAATCTGTCAATATCGAAAAATCTAAGTTTATAAAAGAATGCAAACACATTTCATAATTCTACGATAGGTAGAAGAATATTTTTAACCGGAGCAGAAATGAAAAAAGTTTTCGTTGCATATGCATTTATGTTTTGTATATTAATCAAAACATATGCAAAACCTTTTGAAAAATATAACTCAGTGGTAATTCCATATCCGGTTATAGCAGAATTAACAATAAGTGATCTCTATTCAGTAAATGTGAATGATCAGGTAATATGGACTGAAAAATTCAAAACCAATATGGATATCAGCAAACTACCCGACTGGTTTATTGAACCATATACAAAAGTGCAGCAGGAGATTCATCAAGCAAGTTTTTCCTGTAAAGGGAAACTGCAAATTTCAATTCGTGTACACGATCCAATTAAAAAAGTTTCAATACATCCCTTAAGTCGTGAAATAACAAGTCATATTAACGGAAATGTTTTAACATTCTCCCTGCCCGGACCGGATAAGATATATGTTGAAATTGACAGTCTTCCGCCATTATTCATATTTGCCAATCCGATTGAGAATAAAAAAATCTCTTCCAAAGATCCGGGTATTCATTATTTCGGTCCGGGTGTTCACCGGTCTGGATATATTAGCATGAAGGATAACGAAACTGTATATATCGCTGCAGGTGCAATTGTTTATGGAGGCATTCGCGCAACCGGAGTAAATAATATTCGTGTTATTGGTCGAGGTATTCTTGATGGAGGAAATGATTTCAAACAAATGGTAATGGTTAAAAACTGTAAAAATGTTCTATTCGAAGGAGTAATGATCCGTAACGGTGACGGATGGACTAATACGCTCATTAATTGTGATGGACTAAAATATAATCATGTAAAGGTTATCAGCTTTGGTCCAGGTGGCGACGGAATTGATCCACTTGGTTCAAGAAAAATAGTTATCTCCAATTGCTTCTTTCGGTGTACAGATGATTGTATCGCGATTAAAGCTCCTGCATCTAATCAAAATGTTAGTGATGTTTTGATTGCAAATAATACTATGATTGGTTTTGCATTCAGTGACGGAATAACAATCGGGTTTGAAACAAATTCTGCTTCAGTCAGCAATATAAAAGTAAGTAACTGCGATGTAATCCTTGCTCGCGGAGGCAGCCGTGTTGATGGTCATAGCGGATTCAGCATTATTTGTGATGGCCCGGCTGTTATTAGTAATATTCGCTATGAAAACATTCGTATCGAAAAATCAGAAATAAAGTTGTTTGAACTAAATATAACCGACGGCACAAAATACGGTAATGGTCCTCCGGGACATATAAAGAATATTAAACTAAAAAATATTACCTGGAACCATGAAGGGCCTATTGTTCTTAAAGGATTTGATGAAAATCACCGCGTACAAAATGTAACTTTTAAGAATTGTACCGTCGCGGGAAAACCTCTAAGTGATCTTAAAAATAAAGAGATGCAGATCGGAAATTATGTTGATAATGTTGAAGTAAGGTAATTCTAAAAATAAATGAAATGCATTGTGGTATTTGCAGGTATTGTTTGTTGGGAAGGGTCTAAGCGTTCATGTTAACAGAAAAAAAAGTGGCTTTAATGGATTTATCACATCTCGCTTCAGCGAGATTAAAACGTCTAACAAATAAAAAACATAAATGAATTCGAATAGATTTCAGCCCACGGTTTTTAACCGTGGGAAAGGAATAAAGCTAATAATATTAATAACCGATTCATCGGTTTCTGTAAAACATGAACGACAATAGTGTTAAACAGACCGAATTAAGCTTGTAAATTCTATATTTACAAAAACGGTTAAAACCGTTCTAACAATTCTAGTGGTTTGCTATACCCACGGATAAAGAGGCTGTGTGAAAATTCGGTTTTTTACGAAAAATGTTTTGATTTCATTCTAAAAACGAACCCAAAACGTGCTTGACACCCTATTTTAACACAGCCTCTAAATCCGTGGGCTTATATCTTTTCGGGTTTATATGAGTTTTATTAATGTTAATAGAAATAATCCTGCTGAAGCAGGATGTGATAAATTTCAAATCGGGTTTCTTAATTTTCCACTATCCCGAAAGCATTGCCGCAAGCAAGGAGGTATATGAAAAATCCGTTATTACAATTTTTAGTTATTTGCTGCTTATTCAATTCATTTACCTGCAGTCTTATATGCCAACCTTCATCCTCTTCTGCAATTTCAATAATTAACCTAAGAACAGAATTAAAAACAAACCCGCTTGGTATCGATATTTCAAATCCTCGATTAAGCTGGGAATTGAAATCGGAAGAAAGAGGAACCTTTCAAACTGCTTATGAAATTCTTGTAAGCGAAAATCTAAAGGATTTGGAAAATAATAAAGGAACTGTCTGGCAGACAGGTAATGTAATATCGAATTCAACATTTGGAATTGTATTCGACGGTAAATCGCTCAAGTCATTCAACCGATACTTTTGGAAAGTAAGAATCCGGGATGAAAAAGATCGGTCATCTGAATGGAGCCCGGTTAGTTGGTTTGAAACTGCCGCGATGAAAGATCTCGATTGGGAAGCTTTTTGGATCAGCGATCCTAATCCTCTTCCTGTTAATGAGGAAGATTTCTATAAAGAAAATCCTGCACCGCTTATTCGAAAAGAAATGGAATTTCAAAAGAATATTTCTTCTGCCCGTTTATATATAACAGGCTTAGGTTATTATGAAGCCCGTATCAATGGTGAAAAAATCGGCGACGCAATGCTCGATCCTGGATGGACCCAATACGGCAAAAAAGTATTGTACTCTACTTACGATATATCCCGTCAATTAAAAAAAGGAAAGAATGTGCTCGGAGTTATTCTTGGCAATGGATGGTACAATCCTTTGCCGCTTAATATCTTTGGACTTAATCTTAGAAATACACTTACAATCGGCAAACCCTGCCTGAAGGCTCAGTTAAAAATAGTATTCAATGATGGTAGTATAAAAACTATTGTAACTGATTCAACCTGGAAAACTTGTGATGGACCGATCCTGAAAAACAATGTTTATTTAGGTGAAATGTATGATGCAAGAAAAGAAATTGAGAATTGGGATAAACCCGGCTTAGTTGATAATCAATGGAAGAATTGTATTAAGATCCCCGGTCCTACCGGAAAATTAACTGCCCAGATACAGCCTCCAATCAGAGTAACCCGAATATTAAAAGCAAAAAATATTTACGAGTTAAAACCCGGGACATTTATGATTGACTTCGGACAGAATTTTGCCGGTACGATTAAACTAAAAGTTAAAGGCCCTGCCGGAACAATTGTTAAAATCCGTTGCGGCGAAGATGTTCATGCGGACGGTTCATTGAATTATTTTACTAATCTGGTTGCGCAGCTTAAAGATATTTGGAATGCTAATCCGGGAAAGGGGGCCCCACGTCCTCCTGTAAGTACAATCACTTATATATTAAAAGGAACCGATGAGGAAGTCTATTCACCGCGATTTACTTTTCAATCATTCAGATATGTTGAACTGACCGGATTCCCCGGTAGTCCGGATTTGAATACGGTTGCAGGATTGCGAATGAATGCGGACTTAAAAGAAAACGGAAACTTTGAATGCTCAAATAAAATGTTCAATAAAGTTCAGGAGATGGTAAAATGGACTTTTTTAAGTAACGTATTCAGCATTCAAAGTGATTGTCCGGGACGGGAAAAATTTGGTTATGGTGCCGATATTGTAACAACTGCAGAGGCATTTTGTTGCAATTATGATATGAGTAATTTTTATAGAAAAGTGATTCAGGATTTTGCAAATGACGCTCAACCAAATGGAGGAATGACGGAAACAGCGCCTTCGATCGGACTTTCAATAGAAGGTATGGGCGGCGGTACAGGATCTCCCGGCTGGCAGCTTGCTTTTCCTTTTGCATTAAAGCTTTTATACAATTATTACGGCGATATACAAATTGTTGAAAAATATTATGAAGTACTGAAAAAGCAAGTCGAGTTTATGCATTCTGTTACTCCTGACAATATTGTTGAAAGAGATATAAGTGATCATGAAAGTATCGATCCCAAACCAATTTCAATTTCAGCAACAGCCTTCTATTATCACCATGTAAAAATACTTTCTGAATTTTCACATCTTTTAAAGAAAACTGAAGATTCTGATAGATATGATAAGCTGACAAATGAAATTAAGGATGCGTTTATAAATAAATTTTTGAAACAAGGAACCGGCATATTCGATTCCGGTACGCAAGCCGCGCAGCTTTTTCCACTGTATTATGATTTAGTGCCGGAGACCGAGAAGCAAGCTGCAATGAATAATCTTTTACTCGAAATTTATAACAAGCATAAAGGGCACCTTTCTACGGGTATATACGGTACGAAATTTTTATTTGAAGTTTTCCGCCGGGAAAACCGAAACGATGTCGCTTATTCTATAGCAAATCAGCGGGATTATCCCGGATATGCCAATATGCTTGCTCACGGCGCAACAACTTTATATGAAAGTTGGAAATATCCGGATACTGTGAATTCTCAAAATCATCCGATGTTCGGTTCTATTTCAGAATGGTTTTATAAATCACTTCTTGGAATAAATGCAATTTCTCCGGGATTTACTCAGTTTGAAATAAAACCGCAGCCGGCAGGCGACCTTACCTGGGCTAAGGGATATTATGATGCTGTCATTGGAAAGATAAATTGTGACTGGAAAATTGAAGGTACCCATTTTAATTTACATGTAACTGTTCCGGTAAATTCAAATGCAATGATTTACGTTCCGTCACTTCCAGGTAAACAAGTATTAGAAACCGGAAAGTCTGCTCTTCAATCAGCCGGATTAAAGTTCAGGGAATATAAAAACAATTATGCAGTATTCGAGGCTCAATCGGGGAATTACTTCTTCGAATCGATTTATCAAAAATAAAAACGTTTATTGTCATTTATAAATAGGTATGTGATATGAAATATTTATTGTTAGCTGTAGTATTATTTTTGGGTTCTATGCAATCTATAGCTCAAAATGAAAAAGATATTTATTTAATTGTGAGAGCTGATGATATGGCATCATTTCATGATGCTAACGAGGCATGCCTAAAAACATGTAAAGAGGGCATTGCGCGAAGTGTTGAAATTATGGTTCCTTGCGCCTGGTTCTCTGAAGCTGTAAAAATGTTAAAGGAGAATCCCTCAATTGATGTTGGAATCCATCTGGTTTTGACCAGTGAATGGGAAGGAATAAAATGGCGGCCGCTGACTTACGTTCCAAGTCTCGTCGATAAGGATGGTTATTTTCATCAATTCATTTGGAAAGGAGATGATCCCTCAGCCGATAATTATTTGCTTAAAGACAATTGGAAAATCGAAGAGATTGAATAAGAATTAAGAAATGTGCTTTTTATTATTTTATTATATAAGTAATGAATCGATAAAATTATTCATATATTAATAATATACTAAACTTACCATTAGTATTTACCTTGACAACATAAATAGCAGGAAAAATATATGAAACGAATAATCTTAACCGCTTCCTTTTTTATTGTTTTTATTACCACTATTAATTTTACTCAAACACCGAAATATTATATAAAAAAAGGAACATGGTTCGAAACCCTTGTTGAATCAAGAGAAGCCCTTGCTAAAGAGGAGCAAAACAGTTCGGCTAATTTCAATCCAATCCTTGGGACATGGTATAAGAACGGTCCCTGGATAAGCAAATCCCAGAAGTCGTTCGAAGAGAAATTCCCGCCGGAAGATAATGCGGATATTTCTGTTAATTACGGAGAATTCAAATGGGAACCGAAACCTGATTGGAAAGACGGCGTTGTAACTAACTTACCATATACAAGCAATATTTCAACCTATCTCCTTAGAAATATTAAATCCGATAGAGACACAACCATAACAGGTTATTTCGGAAGCGACGACGGAATCAAAGTATGGCTTAATGGAAATATTGCTCTCAGTAATGATATCGACAGGGCAGTCAGACCCAATGAGGATAATGCGCAATTGAAATTGGTTCGGGGAGATAATAAGCTTCTTATTAAAATCAATAATAATTCGGGAGATTCCGGATTCTATTTCTCTCTTACTGGAATGAATCCGAAAGATCTGATCTGGATTCTGATCGATAAAGATTTTACTACTGTAAAAGATATTTTTGAAATATCGTGGACTCGCGGAGATAAAATATGGGACGAAAACTGGCCGCAGGGAGATTATTCAACAATTGCAAAAAAATATGCCGCATCAGTAAGTGATATTTCAATAACAACTGGAAATGAAATTCTTAAGGAAGCAGCAAAAAGCGTCAGTTTTATTCAGCTCAAAGCCATACATGATAAGTATATACAGTTAAAAAACAAAGATTATGTTACTCTTACACCTAAACCATCAGCCAAACCAAGAATAAACGGCGCTAAAGTATTCGGTGTGCGGCCAAACGCACCGGTTCAATTTACTATTGCGGCTACCGGAAAAACACCTCTTGAATTCTCTGCTGTAAATTTGCCGAAGGGATTAAAACTTGATAAGAATTCCGGAATTATTACCGGTATACTTTCTAATGAAGGAGAGTATACTGTTACGGTTAAAGTAAAAAACAGCGTTGGTTCGGCTCAACGGAAACTTGCTTTGGTCTGCGGCAATAAGATAGCATTAACTCCTCCTATGGGATGGAACAGTTGGAATTGCTTTGCCGGTTCTGTCAGCGCGGAAAAAGTTAAAGCTGCTGCTGACGAAATGATTAAAAAGGGACTTATTAATCACGGATGGACATATATCAATATAGATGATTATTGGGAAACCAAACCGGGTTCAAATGACCCGACACTTCAGGGCGATCCGCGCGATCAAGACGGATTTATTATTCCGAATAAAAGATTTCCTGATATGAAAAATCTTAGCTCATATATTCATAGTAAGGGTTTGAAAATGGGAGTCTATTCCTCACCCGGTCCGTTGACATGCGGCGGTTGCACAGCGAGCTTTGGATACGAAGAGAAAGATGCTCAGAAATATGGCGAGTGGGGAGTCGATTATCTGAAATATGACTGGTGTTCTTACAAAGGAAATACTTATTTATTAGCCGATCTCATGAAACCTTACCTCGTAATGAGAGATGCGCTAAATAAAAATAAGAGGGATATTGTTTTCAGCTTATGCCAATATGGAATGGGAAATGTTTGGGAATGGGGAAATAAAGTCGGCGGAAATTGCTGGCGAACAACCGGCGATATTGAAGATACATGGGAAAGCATGTCGGAAATCGGATTCAATCAGACCGGGCATGAAAAATACGCGAAACCGGGAAACTGGAACGATCCCGATATGCTCGTAGTCGGTATGGTCGGCTGGGGTCCGAGTCTCCATCCTACACATTTATTACCGAATGAACAATATACACATATAAGTTTATGGTGCCTCCTCTCGGCTCCTCTTCTTATCGGATGCGATATGACTCAATTGGATGATTTTACTCTCGGTCTTCTGACAAACGATGAGGTTATAGAAGTAAACCAGGATCCTCTCGGAAAACAAGCTTCCAGAATCTCGAAGTCGGGCGATTTTGAAATATGGGCAAAAGAACTTGAGGACGGATCAAAAGCAGTAGGTTTATTCAACAGAGGAGATAAAAAAGCAGAAATATCTGCCGATCTAAATCAACTTGGATTTACTGGTAAGACTACCGTACGCGACTTATGGCGTCAGAAAGATCTCGGCAAGTTTGACTCTCAATTCAATACAATGGTTGCGTCTCATGGTGTGGTACTCGTGAAAATTACGAAAGATTAATTCTAATCTATATTATAGTTATTAAAATAGAAATAGCCGTCTCAGATATATAATCCAGGACGGCTTTCTGTTGTTAAATATAACTCGGTCAAATAAATACTTGTTTTAAATTTTTGTAATTATACCAGGCGGCTAATTTTTATTTTTACCGTTATCCTACTTTTTTTGCCTATTTGAATTATTATTTTTCTGTTGTTTAACCCAATTGTTATGCTCGGGATGGTTTTTGTTTGAAAAATATTTTGCATCCTTACTATCACGAATTGTCGGCTGATCATGCTTGTCTTTAAATGAGGCATATTTTGTTGTGTTAGTTGCATGGTTTTTCCAAGGCTGCGGTTCATTTACAACTACTTTATATGAGTTGTATAGGTTGACCTTACCAAATCGTGCCGGCAATGATGGATTGCTTCTCCATCTCCCATTTTCATTATAATAAAAACGTTTCTGAGGGACATTGTAATAAGCCTCAATATCCGGAAAGTAATAATTTTCAACATAATCATTACCTGTAGGACCCCAAATTGGCTGACTATCCAAATTGATGTTGACCTTAAATTTTACTTGAGCATCTAAACTACTCAATGTGAATAGAGCAACCATTAATACCAAAATATAACGCATAATTCTTCTCCTTTTATTTATTCCGCTCTTTTTTTTGAAAACCGATTGGTTATTATTCAAACGACTTCGATATCATTGTTGAATATAAATTTATTCATTACCTTATAAAGGTGTGACTATTCAGGATAAAAAATCAATCGGGCATAAGGATGAAAAAGGGACTACATCTTTTTGCAGAGAAAAACATAATAATAATTTCAGTGAAGATGTGACAAAAATTTGAAATTTATTGGTAACGATTTGAAAAGTTGTACTCTTACAAAACACATTATGACTTAAACAAGTAGAGCACTCCCGAATATTGTTATCATCAAAAGATAAATAAGAGATACAAAGTAAAGAATTCCAATTACCCCAGTTTTTAATACCGTAATACCGAATGACTGACCGAGAACATTTTTAAACATCAGAAACATATAAATTGGAAAAAATATAAATCCTAGAAGAAATAAGACATTGAAATTTATAATTGCCCCTACAAGTAATAATATGGTTAAAATAAAGAAAACCATGCTATGAAAATGAATTGAGAGAATCAGTCCTTCTATATAATAATGGAGAATCTTCCTGTTGAAAATAAAAATCCATACACCGAAAAGAGGCATCAGAACGAACATTATATAAGAAATGTTTTTCAAGATGGAATGAAGAAATTCCGCCATCCCGCCATTAGCGATTTTCCGGAGTTTATAAATCATATTTCTGTTGAAATTATTATTAGGAACTGACTTTGCCTTCATCAAAGAATCGGTCTGGATAAGAGTTTTGCCGGCCAGTTCCGAAGTTTTAATTCCCATATAGTTAAAATCAGTACTTTCAGTGTGTTTTTTGACGCTTCCGGAACTATTCTCAGCAACTCCCGAACTATCGTTATGACTGCCGGTTAATATATTCAATAGAAAAAAAAATAAAAAACTAATCAGGACATAGAGGCGAATAGGAGGGACATAATTTACTCGTTTTCCTGAATTATATTCCTGACTTAAAAATCCTGGTTTTAATATCAGCAGCTTTATAGTACGGAACGATTTAGAATCAAGATGAAGTGTGCTTTCAAAAAACTCTTCAATAATATGCTTCAATGGCACGTTTAAGTCATGATTTTTTTGTCCGCACTTTGGGCAGAAATTTTCACCATTGTTAAAAATGAATTCACAGTTCGGACATTTCCCCATTTTGTGACTTTCGTGTTTCATTCGTTTTCCAACTGTTATAATACTTAAAGATAAAATATTAATTTGATAATATCGAACTGCATAAAAAAGTCAGCTATAAAAGTTACTTACTATTAAACGGATTAAAATAAATGCCGGCGGATTTCTGATAATACAATTTTATTATCTGATATTTTTTCCCGCCGGTGGTAGGGTTTCAAATAACTCATAGATTGATGCATTGCAATTAATTTGAAAGATAGTTAATTATTTTCTTCTTTCTAACCATTTTAGCCAAAGTCTTAAATTTTCAGTCCATTGTGCAATATGGGCATTGTTAATTGCTAAACCAAATCCATGTTTGCCTTCCGATATAATATGTATCTCAGCAGGTATTTTTTTCCTTCTTAATGCTTCATACATCAATAACGAATTTTCTGATTTTACAGTTGAATCGTCATCGGCATGAACAAGAAATGTCGGCGGTGTATCATCACGAACTTGTAATTCATTTGAAAAATATGTAACCAATTTCGGATCAGGGTTCTTTCCTAATAATGCTTCTCTTGATCCTTTATGAGTGGATGAATCAGTAAAGGAAATCACCGGATAAATTAAAATCATAAAATCCGGACGGCAACTTTGCTTATCAATTGAATCGCTCGCCATTTTTTTTCCGTAATCAAAGTGTGTTCCTAAAGTCGAAGCTAAATGTCCGCCTGCGGAAAAACCCATTATACCAATCTTTTGCGGATCGATATTCCATCTTTCTGCGTTGCATCGGACTAAACGCATTGCACGCTGAGCATCCTGCAGCGGGACATTATATTTCTGATCCCAATTACCGGCCGTTGGAAGTCTGTATTTTAAAACAATTGCTGCAACACCGATCGAATTTAGGTATCTCGCAATATCCGTACCTTCAAGGTCATATGCTAAAATCCAATACCCTCCACCCGGACAAATTACAACAGCTTGACCGGTTGAAAGACGTTTGCTGGGTAAATATACAGCGATTTCGGGGCTTTGAACATTACTTATTCTTATAATGTCGGTTTTTTCGACCTTTTCTTTTCCAATATTGTCATTCAAATTTAGATTTTGATTATGATATAATTTTAGTGAGTATTCCTGACAAAAAATCACGGAATTAATAATAATAAAGAATAATAGAAAGAGATAATATCTAAGTTTCATAACTACATTTCCTATAGTTAATATATTTGTAAAATAATCTGAATTAATGAACTAATCAAAATTATATTTATTTTTTTATCTTGTACGTACAAGTTGATTTGTTCTCGACGATTTAAAATAAAATTATAATAATATAAAAGAGGAATAAATAAATGAACAGTGTTAAAGAATTTGCAAAAATGATTGATCACTCAATTCTTCATCCGACTATGACAGATGAAATATTGAAAAAGGAATGTGAGATAGCCAAAAAATATGACGTTGCTTCGGTATGTGTAAAACCTTACATGGTTTCAAATGCTGTTGAATTTCTGAAAGGAACGGATGTACTGGTTGGCTGTGTAATTAGCTTTCCTGCAGGAAATTCAAAAACTGAAGTAAAAATATTTGAAGCCGAACAAGCGTGTAAAGACGGCGCTGTTGAAATTGATATGGTTATCAATATCGCAAAAGCACTTGAAGGGAAATGGAAATATGTTGAAGAAGAAATTAAAGCAGTAACTGATATCTGTCATAAACATGGAGCAATTGTAAAAGTGATATTTGAAACAGATTATATTACAAATGAAAATGACATTGTGAAATTGTGTGAAATCTGTACAAAAGTTAATGCGGATTATGTTAAAACTTCCACTGGTTTTGGATTTGTAAAACAAGCAAATGGCGATTACAATTACATAGGAGCGACAATTAAAAATCTTGAACTTATGAAAAAAAGTTGCGGTCCTGCTGTTAAAATTAAAGCAGCCGGCGGTGTTCGTACACTTGACCAATTAATTGCTGTAAAAAATGCCGGTTGTACACGAAGTGGCGCAACTGCGACTGTAGCGATCATGGAAGAAGCGATAAAACGTTTCGG
>Ga0182027_10006663_pt1 | contig 17221 bp, 14 predicted proteins | sample 712E1DmetaG_FD_121300 | JGI IMG/M metagenome (GOLD analysis project Ga0182027, IMG submission 121300) | Permafrost microbial communities from Stordalen Mire, Sweden - 712E1D metaG (Illumina Assembly) | ecosystem: Environmental > Terrestrial > Soil > Wetlands > Permafrost | place: Sweden... | reverse complement strand
TCAACCTTTTTTGCTTTTGCATGTCTGATAATATTGGTCATCCCTTCCTGAAATATCCGGAACAATATTAATTTAATTTTTGAATTAAGATTCGGAATTTCATCCAGCTCCAGCATACAGGTAAAATTAGAACGTTTTTCACATTCCTTCGAGTACCATTCCAATGAAGCAGTCAAACCTAAATCATCCAGCATACTGGGACGTAAATCCGAAGAAATTTTTTGTACTTTTTTTATAGTACCGCTTACAATATCAATCATGCTTTTTAATTTTTTATGAATAAGAACATCTGCGGGAATTTTTTCCTTTGTCCAATTCAAATCAATTTTAAGAGCTGTCAATGTCTGACCTAGCTCATCATGAATTTCTCTGGAAATTTCCATGCGTTCATTTTCTCTTAAGTTGTTTAGACGTTTATAAAGTTCCTCTAATTGTTTTTTTGATTCAATAATTTCTTCATGGACTTTTTTCTGTTCGGTGATATCCATATGGGTTGCCTGTCGATAAATTAACTTACCGCTTTCATCTCTAAAACTTCTTACTGATACAAGAACGAAAATCCGCGTTTTGTCACGTTTGAATACTTCAAACTCTTTTGGTTCCATAATATCATTCTTTGCGAGGGTCCGCAGTACTTCCTTCCTATCTTCCTGATTTACATAAAGTCGTTCAACATTTTTAACCTCAGACAGCATTTCTTCCGGATTATTGTAACCGTACATTCGAGCATACGCCTGATTGATTTGAATCAAATGTCCATTCGGCGAAGAAGTTGAAATTCCCATTAATGAGTTTTCAAACAGATTCCGGTATTTTTCTTCGCTCGCATGCATCGCTTTTTCAGCATGTTTGCATTTTGAAATATCCTGATATGATTTTATTAATTTTTGTTTTGAAGGCGATGATATTTTCTTTGAAGCTGCGCTTTTATTTTCGTTTATTATTTTCAATTTAAAACCTATGTATGCAATTCATATAGTTGTAATTCAAATACCTAATAAAATTCCGACAATAATAGAATAATTTATCTTTATTAAAGAATAACTTTCAAAGCGGTTATGAGAATAGACTGTATTGCAAAAATACCGGTTTTTCTACCTATAATAACATACATAAAATTTAATCAATAAAAAATTAGTAACAAAGTGTGAGCCGATTTTGGATTCATTCTCAAGAAAATTCAAAAGTCATCTGAACGGCTTAACTTGAAGTTTGGAATATGATGCCTTATATTTAATATTCGTTATTTATGTTATTTGGCGAGGTAGCTCAGCAGGTTAGAGCAATGGAATCATAATCCATGTGTCGGGGGTTCGAATCCCTCCCTCGCTACACTTAACTAGGAGTGAATTATGTATTCAATATTAATATTAATTTCTGTTGTTATAGCAATACTTTTAATCTTTGTTATCCTGCTTCAAGCAAGTAAAGGTGGCGGATTAGCCGGTTCATTCGGTGGTTCAGGTCAATTCGGGACTGTATTTGGAACCAGGAGAACAGCTGATTTTTTAAGCAAATTTACATGGTGGCTTGGCGGTTCATTGATGGTTCTTGCAATTATTGTTAATCTTTTCTTTCTATCCGGACAATCTTCCGATAGCAAGAAAGAAAGTATAATTCAAGGCGGAAGAAGACAAGCAGTGCCTACATCAGGTGTTCTTCCTCAACAACCACCAGCTGCTCAACCTAATAAGAAATAATTGATACAACAGCCTCTTTATCAAAAGGGGCTTTTTTATATTAGCATGCCGTCAAACAGCATTCAATATTCTATTTTTTCTAAAGGTGATTAAATGGGAAAAATGGCTAAACCCTTAAAAGCATATAATAATCTGGAATTTTTGAATTCCAACGATGCTCGTACAATCAGGATTTTGTCGGAATATTATGAACCCAAAGCTCGTTTTGAAAAAAATAATATTGTTGATACAATTGTATTCTTCGGATCTGCAAGAATCATTTCCCGTCAGGATGCATTGAAACGCTTAAATGCTGCGAAAAAAGAAAAATCACCTTCATCAAAAAAGAATTTTGAGAAAGCTATACAACTTGTTGAAATGTCGCATTACTATGAAGAAGCCGTTGAACTTGCAAAACAATTGACCACATGGACTATGTCACTTTCCGAAAATAAAAAAAGATTCATGATATGCAGCGGAGGCGGACCCGGTATCATGGAGGCGGCAAATAAAGGTGCAAGGCTTGCGGGCGGAGATTCGATCGGATTAAATATTAGTTTACCTTTTGAACAGTATGTTAATAAATATGTCGACCCTAAATTAGCTTTTGAATTCCATTATTTCTTTATGCGCAAATTATGGTTTGTTGATATGGCAAAAGCATTAATTGCATTCCCCGGCGGTTTTGGAACAATGGATGAATTAATGGAAGTTTTAACGCTGCGTCAGACAAAGAAGGTAACTAAACCATTAAAAGTCCTACTATATGGTGAAAATTATTGGAAAGAAGTCTTGAATTTTCATGCTTTTGCAGAAAAAGGAATGATAAACCAATCGGATTTGAAATTATTTGATTTTGCGAGTACTGTGGATGAAGCCTTTCAGAAAATTACTTCTCATTTTAAGAAGCACTTTTTTAAGAATAACAAATTAAAATAAAAAACCCTGCCTTAAAGAAGGCAGGATTAAATCTTAACCTTTTCTTTCACGCATAATATTATCACGCGAAGCTCTTCGTCTTGCTTTAATTGCATCCATTCTTTTTTCAATAGACGGCTTAACGAAAAATGTCCTTTTCTTGTATTCTTTAAGAACTCCCGAACGTTCATATTTTTTCTTAAAACGCTTTAGCGCTTTATCAATATTCTCGTTCTCTTGAATGGTAATACCAACCAACTTGTTTCACCTGCCTTATTTGTTATTATTTTTTTGCGGTTCAAACCTAAATAAATACTCAGCAAGAAGCAACTATTCTTCCTCTTCTACAGGATGAATCACCAAAACCGGTCGTTTTGAATATCGAATGACTTTTTCAGCAACACTGCCCAATACTGTATGCAATACTCCTGTTCTGCCGTGTGTCGCTAGAACAATTAAGTCGGCATTTGATTCATTTGAGTACTTAACAATTTCTTCATAATCTATTCCGTTCCGAATAATTTGTATAACATCAATTTCGGAGTCATCGTTTATCTCTTCGACAATCTCAGTCATTTGTTTCTTCGTTTCCATCTCAACAGAATTCATCCTGACATTTTCGGAAACTGCCTTGTCATGCTTTGATAACATAGGGGGAGTATTATCAATTACTGTAATTAAATGGATTTTTGCACCCATTGTTTCAGCAAAATCTTTTGCATATATGAAAGCGCTGAGTGATAGTTCGCTGAAGTCAGTAGGTACAACAATATTTTTAATATTTAACATGCTTTATAAAAGTTAGTTTAAAATTCATTTCACTTTATTACTCGGTACTTCTTCATGTGCTTCATTTATTCCGCCTGTCTTATCGGGCCCGCTTTGCCTCTCGGCTTTAGCGAGGCGAGCAGATAAGCCGAAGGCGGTTTTAAGCCCAATACAGTCAGCTTAACGGATTTATCTGGACATAGACTTTTTATCCGATAGAGCGCTTAGCTTTTATCATATAATCGGAATAAATTAGTTTTTTTTCACTTAAATAGTCAGCGAGGTTTCTTATTTATAGGCAACGGATGAAGTAATTTCTTCCTGAAGTTCAATTATAGTATAACGAAATTATTTAATTGATTTTCTCTTAACTAAAAATCCTTTTTCTTTAGCATAGTTATAAAGCTGCGTATATAACATTTTACGGGCACGGTGCAGTCTTGATCTGACAGTCCCTACAGGAACGTCAACAAAATCCGAAATCTCTTCATATGTAAAACCTTCGATATCACTTAAAATAATTACAGTTCGGAAATCCTCCGGCAATTCCTCAATCGCTTTTGAAATTTCATCATCGAGCAGATTTGTGAAAGCATCCTGCTCGTAATGATTTGAATCAATCTCGTCGGATTTTATAGTATCATAAAAATTCTGAACATCTTCATAATCAACTTTATCCGGTTCTTTAGTTTGTTTTCTATAGTCGTTTATAAATGAATTTTTCAGAATGCGAAATAGCCATGCTTTACAATTTGTTCCTCTTTCGAATTTATCAAAAAACCTGAATGCTTTTAAAAATGTTTCCTGTACAAGATCATCTGCATCGTCCTCGTCGCCTGTCATTCTTAAAGCAAAGTTATAAACCGAATTCATATGAGGTACTGCTTCTTTCTCGAAATCGGTATTTAGCTTTCCTTGTTCTTTGGCGGTCAGACTATATTTTAAGTCCCGCATTTATAGCTCTCTTTCAGAGAGGATCAATCATTTTTAATTAAGTTAATTAGTCCTGATGCTCTTTTCTTTATCAAATCATTACAAATCATTTGCAATAAATCCGTTAACAACGGAGTGTTTCAGAATGTCATCCTTATATAATTGAAATGTTGCTTCTTCATCTGCCGCAATTTTATGTTTTGAACGTATTTCATAACCTTTCATATCCAGTTCTTCAATCCCGTTAAAAACGGAAAGATCGCCTATCTGGTCAATCTTACTTTTATAATAAAACTCATTCGTAATTTCGTTCCTGAATTTTTTCCTTTTAATACCGATATCAACTTTAAAGGTGCTTCCGCTACATTTAATTGTAACGTTTTTCAACAATAAATCAAACAAGCGTTCTGCATTCTCAGGAATTAAAAGATATTTTGTGTAATCAATCTTTTCATAATTTTCCCCGGCAATCGAATGAAATGCTGATAATAACGCCGTAAAATTCAATTTGCGGATAAAATCCTTATTTACATCATCCTTGAAATAACCCGATTCAATAAGGATAGTACTGATTCCGCTTCTGGTAAGATTGTCGCCAAATGCCCGATCTTCGAATTCGTCACTGTATCTGGCAATATTTCCGGGAATATATTGAGAAAGAGTATTATATATTTCGGTTATTACCTGCATGCTTCTTTCCCTCGTATAATTAATGCTCTTTGCGCGGTTCATTGCCGGAGCAAGCAGTGAAATCGAGGCGTTATTTTCAGTTCTGCCGGCAGTATAATAACAGCTTTGGTCATGCAGGTTAAATCCGAATTCCGGTTCAAGTTTTTCAGCATACTTCCATAATATTTTTGATTCGGGGGACTGAAGTCGTAAAGCGTCTCTGTTGAGATCAATATTAAATGCATTTTCCCGCTGAAATCTTTCGGCGCCGTCCGGATTTAACATCGGGACAAAATAAAATGTAATTTTGTTTAACAGGTTTACACGGAAATCATCATATTCATCGCTTTGAGAAAAGAATTTCAAAATATCAAATATAGCCGCGGTTGCCGTTGGTTCATCACCGTGCATTTGAGACCATGAAAGCACTTTTGTTTTTCCATTGCCAAATGAAATTGAATTAATTTCCCTAAGTTCAACGGATTCTCCTAGCTGAGAAACTTGAAATTGTTTTTTGCCGTTTAATTGTTTTATCAGTTCCTGCAATTCTGCGTACTTAATGAATGAGGGATTAAGCTGTTCTTCTTTGTAGCTTTCATATGAATAAAAAAGTGATTTTAATATGTCGTTAGCATTCAATTTTGACTCCATTCGAGAGCAGCTTGATTTTAGCACTCTTTTGATAGAAATTTAGTTTGGATATATTTATAAATTAATCTACTCGCTGTAAAGCAGCGGTAATTGACCCTGCTTACCGGACAGGCAGGCTTAATACTGCCATCAACGGATTAAAGATAAATAATTGTTAACTGTGAGGAAATAAAAATGTCAACAAATACTTTGAAGATCGGATATCCGGCTCCTGATTTTAATCTCTTATCTGTAGATGGAACCAAATATTCTTTGCAGTCTTTTAAGGAGAAAAAAGCAATCATTGTCGTTTTTAGCTGCAACCACTGCCCATACGTTCAGGCATATGAAAACAGAATAATTCAGATTCAAAAAGATTATTCGGATAAACTTCAGGTTATCGCTATTAATTCAAATGACGACAGCGAATACCCTGATGATTCACTTGAAAATATGAAAGAACGAGCTAAGAATAAAAGTTTTAACTTTCATTATCTCAGGGATGATACGCAGGAAGTTGCTAAAGCATATGACGCAACCCATACTCCTGAAATATTTCTTTTTAACCAGGAAAGAAAATTGGTATTCCATGGGAAAATTGATGACAACTGGCAGGATCCAACAAGTGTAAAAGCTAATTATCTGCGCGATGCAATTGATGAATTATTATCCGGGAAAGAAATTTCAGTACCTGAAACTTTCACTATCGGTTGTACAATTAAATGGAAGAAATAATTTAAATAGCTTCGCCGAAATTGTCTTCGAATTCACGGAGTAATTTTAAGGGTTGGGGGGAGATGGCAAAACAATAAAGCGGATAAAGTGTAGAAATCATTTTCATCATTTCAACAACCATAGAGCCGGAGAATAATGTTTTTAATGCCGGTTTTTTTACTTGTTGAAGTAAAATTAAATCAATTTCTTCTAATTTTGAATAATGCTTTCCGGCATTGAATTTAGTTAAGATTTTCTCCTGTCCCTTATTTAATTGGAATAATCCAAACCGGTCGTTGAACTTATACTTAGCACAAACGTCCAAAATCTCCTTTTTGAATTTCTTCAGGTTTTGCCTGAAATAATGATTTTCTCCAATTGTATTATTCAGAAATAACCCTATTTCAAATCCACCCGCTTCAAAGTAGAGATAAAATTCACTGTCTAATTTGAATTTCCCAAAATGAATTAAAAAGTAATTCCTATATGGATCTCCTTTGGCAAAACGCATATCTTTATTGAGACGCATTAGAGTTTCATTAAACTTCGGTTCTGTTCTTATCGCCGGATTTAACCTATTTAAAAATGGAGCTAATTCGGCAACAAATGCCTTAGCCGGTCCAACCAAATACTTTTGATACCGTTCATAATTTTCATGGAACCATTCAATTGAATTGTTTTTTTCAAGATCTTTGAAAAATTTGAATAGTTCATTATCGAATCCGGTAAAAGAACTTATATCTTTTTTCAATACATTATCCCGAGATTTAGAGTAATGAAGAACTGTCCGAAATCCTTACGGAATTCATTAGTTAAATTTTCTATACCATTGTCAAATATATGTGAATAATAATAATATATTTTAAGTCCTACCAGACTTTTTTTACTAATTCCCATATTTGCTCCTAATCCAATATAACCGCCTGCTCCATAATGTAATTTGGAATATCGGATGGCATTAAAAAATTCATGATCGTAAGGGTCGGTAATTATAAATGTAGGTCCCACACCCATAACTATATAAGGACGGAAATTTTCCGTAAGAGTTTCGGCAAATATTCTGTATTGAATACCAAAATTCACAGGTACCTGAAAAGATCTATTAACTGCATTTGGCGTATAGCTATTGCCGTATATATCTACATAATCAACTTCTCTTTCATCTTTTGTTTCCGAAAAAGAAATATCAACAAATCCTGTAGTCGTTAATGAAAAACTTCTTCTATAAAATGTGCCCAGGCCAAATCCGCCTTCACCGAACATTAAATCCATACCCCAAATATTTGGGGGGAAAATTTCAGGCGGTTTTTCGGGAGCAAGTTCTCCAATCCTCTGTGCATTCACAAATCCGCCTGAAACTAATAAAAGAAGAATTAAAATTATTTTCATCTTATATTTCCTTTTGGTAACCACTAATTTAAAAATATACATTACATAATAAAAAGAAATTAGCTAAAATTGAATTAGAAATAAAAATGCTTTTGTGGAGGTTTAACAATGTTTTCTATTAAAAGGTTTACACATTTTGTTTTTGATATAAAAACTTAGTTCAGAATAAATGATTTTAACGAAAGAAAATATTGCGTCAATTGATATTGATTTTCTGGTGAATGAAAAGATTAAATCGGGAAATGTCAACCGGATTCTTCTTCTTGTTCCTACAAACCGTAAAGCACGGGATATTAAGAAGGAGATAATTACCGATTCACCGGGACAGGCAGCATCGGGAATCAATATTGAAACTCTAGGTACAATAGCGGAAAAGATACTTAATGAAACAAAACCATTCAGACAGTTGAGCGAAGCAGCTGCTTCGGTATTTATTAAAAAATGCACTGCCGAGATTAAGCTGAAATATTTTTCTCTTTATAGAGATGAAATTCCGTTCGGTACTCTTGATCGAATTAAAAATGTAATATCAGAATACAAAAAACAGGGAATAACACCTACGGGACTCCGCAGTGAAGCTGAAAAACTTGAAGGATCAGAAAAAAATAAAGCAGCCGATATCGCCGATATTTATGAAAAATACTTAAATAAAACCAAATCCTTAAATACTTTCGAAACCGGTGATGTATATAATGAACTGAATATATTGAATGCGAAAACATTCCACGAAAACTTCCACCGGCTGTATCCGGAAGTTGAATTAATTGTAGCAATTAATTTTAGTGAATTCTCAATTCCTGAAATATTGATTCTTGATAAACTATCAACCTTATCGGGGACAAAACTCTTTCTAAGCTTTAACTATTATATTAATAATGATTTTATCTTTTATCACCTTTTCAAAACTTATCAAAAACTTGAGGAATTCGGCTTTAGAAAAATAGAAGACAAATTACCGGCAGATCGAAATGAATTTATCAACATAATACGCGATAGTCTATTTAAGAATAGAAAAAATGAAACGAAAAAAGATTATAAAGCTAAAATATTCAAAATATCAGGATTTGATAAAGAAAAAGAAGTTGACCTAATTGCCAAAGAAATAAAGAATTTAATACTTGATAAAAATGCCGAACCTTATAATATATGCGTAGTTTTTAATCTGATAGAAGATTATTCTTCTATTGTTAAAGATATCTTTACAAAAAACGGACTTCCATTTAATTTGACCGACCGGACTCCGCTTGACAATTCAAATCCCGTAACTGCAATTGTAAATTTTCTTGAAATAATTGAAAACGATTTTTATTTCAAGAATATCTTTCGTGCATTAAGCAGCGGATTCATTGATATATCTGCAGTCGATGTCGCTAATCTATACCGCATTTCCTCCGAACTTAAGATTGTTGCAGGAAAAGAAAATTGGATTAATACTCTCAAAGATGCTATTGCAAACTTACCCCATAGCGGTGACGAAGAAGATCTAAACGGAAAGCATGAATCCTATTCTAAGGCGCTTTCTGATATAATATATATTTCGGAAATACTCAGCTCTTTTGAAGATAAACTTTCAATTCCTGAATTTCATTCCCGGCTGCAGGATTTCATAGTAAAGTCAAAACTTCCTTTCAAACTTCTCGATATCGAAATTGACAGAGAAAAAAATATAAGGGCATTTACGGAATTTGTTGAAACAATTTCCGAAATATTCAGTCTTCTCGCCGAAGAAAGCGGAAAAGAAACAAAGTTTTCCCTAAAATTTTTTGTAGATCAAATACGCACTGCCTGCGGATGGGCGCGCTTTAATGTAAAAGAAAAATCAAATTATGGCGTGCAGGTAACAACACTCGATGAGATCCGTGGACTTAAATTTGATTATCTCTTTATCGGCGGTTTATATGACGGTAATTTCCCAACCCGCTATAATCCGGAAATATTTTTCTCGGGATCATTCAGAAAACAATCTCTTATTCATCAAACCGAAGAACGATACCGTTTTTATCAAACACTCTGTACTTGGAACAAACAGCTATATCTGACTTACCCTTTAACCCAGGATGCAAAAGAAACAGTTGTATCAACATTTTTAAAAGACTTTGAAGAGCTGTTCCTTTTAACAGAAAAAAATGAGGAAGATTATAACAATGCAATTTATTCAAAGGAAGATTTACTCATAGCTGTAGGAAGAAACGAAGTTAATTTAACGGAAAATAATTTAGATGGTATTGAAAATGCAAATATTGATGACATTTTAAAAGCAATTTCGATAGATAAAATCAGAAGCTCCGATCCGTTTGGAAAATCTGTTTTTACCGGTGATATCTTATCAGGTGAAGAAAATTCGGCTGAATTAATTGAATCACTCAATCAGTACTTAAAAAAACAATATTCAATTTCACAGCTTGAGACTTATGCAAAGTGCCCTTTCAAATTTTTCCTTGAACGTGTACTAGGAATTGAAACAATCGAAGAACCGACGGAAGATATTGAAGCAATAGAAATGGGACGACTTCTTCATTCAATTCTGTTTGAATTCTATACTACTATAAGAAATAAGAATATTATTCTTGTCGATTGTGATACCGGGGTATTTGCATCGGCAGGCAAAATAATATTCAATATTGCCGAAGAACAGCTTAATACCACAGCTTTTAAATCCCCGCTTACATTTTATGAAAAAGAAAAACTTCTTGGATTAAACGGAGACAAAAAACAGTCTATTCTCTACCGATTCCTTGTAGCCGAAAGGGAAGGGGATACGGACTTTATTCCGAAATATTTTGAAGTTAGTTTTGGTAGAATTCGTGAAGGTGAGAATGATGAATTTCTAAGTGATCCTCAGCCGGTGGAAATTGACAGTATCAAACTGCGCGGGAAAATTGATCGTGTTGAATTAAATGAAAAAATAGGTTCATTTAATGTAGTAGATTATAAATTGAGCGGAACAAAACCTTCACTCGATGATTTGAAAAACGGTATTTCACTGCAACTCCCCGTTTATCTTTATGCCGCTCGGGATTTGTTCAAGAAGAAATTTGGTAAGGATTATTCTCCTAATGAAATATTTATCTATTCGCTTAAATATGCGCGTAATGATTTTGGTAAAAAGAAAGTAACACCTTTTAAGAAAGACGATGAAATATCCAATATCGATCAGCTCATTGAATCATCAATCCTGCATATTAAAAATTATATTACATTAATCTCACAGGGAAAGTTTCATCTTTCCAATCTCGAAGACAGGGAAATAAAAGTCTGCCGCTATTGTCAATTCAGAACAATTTGCCGGATTGATGAAGTAAAGTAGTTTTTATTTCACTTCAAGAACGCCCAAAATTTCAATTTTTATTACTATTAATCAATTTATTTGATTAATCATGCTTATATCATACTACATCACCCACTGTGCACCCACTCTGCACCCACAGTGAATCCACTGATTTGCCGAAAATAGTGGATTCATAGTGGGTCAGTTATGGATTTCTATTGAATTAAACTGAAATGTGCAAGTAAGGAATAATTGCATCGAATTTATCAAATTGGAAAATAATCCGCCTAAGGCGGTTTTAGGTTAATTCTTCTCTGTTTGCGGCGAGGAGATATACTTAACAATTTTTTCTTTTTTTAGACAAATATTTCACATTTTTGTTCCCCTTTAAAAAGTGATCAGGACTAGTACTTGTACTAGTGTTTTATTTATTGCTTTTACTTAATTTCAATTCATAAAATAATTGTTTAATGGTCAGTGGAATTAAAAATAGAATCCATCTCAAATCATATAATTAGGGATTTCAACAGTGAAAATAATTTGGATTAAATTATTGGGTGTTATTATGAAAAAATTATTTGTTCTGTTTTTAATGATTTCTTCAATTTCTTTTGCCCAAGGGCATGGAACCTGGACGTTAATCGATTCATTAAAAATACCCAGAGAATATTCTGCTTCTGTTGAATTAGTAAATGGAAATATATTTGTTACCGGCGGCGTGGATTCAATTAGTATTAATACAACTGAAATATTCGATTACAAAAAGGAAAAATGGGAAATTGCAACTCCAATGAATGTTGGAAGAGGCTCTCATGTTATGGTAAGACTTAATAACGGAAACGTTATGGCAATCGGAGATTTTTTTAACAAAAGCTGTGAAATATATGATACTCTTTCAAAAAGTTGGACTTTAACTGATTCCTTAATTGTTAAAAGAAGTTTTGGAGAAACAGCAACTCTTCTTGATAACGGGAATATTCTTGTAACCGGCGGATATGATGAAACACTAGGCAAACCTAAAGGGTTAAAATCGTCTGAAATATATGATTCTAAACAAGCGAAATGGATTTTAACGGATTCTATGAAATTTGATCGGCATGAATTTTCTGCAATAAAGCTTTCTGACGGAAGAGTATTAGTTATTGGCGGATTTTGTGTAGCGGCGAAAGGTGAAATTAATAATTGTGAAATATATGATCCAAAAACCGGGAAATGGAATGAAGCTGCACCATTAAATTTAGCTCGATATGATTATGCCGCAACATTATTACCGAATGGAAAAGTACTGGTTACCGGAGGGCTAAATTATTCAAATGAAACGTCGCCATGGTTAACCAGTTGTGAATTATATGATCCTCTTCAAAATACATGGACTATAGTCGGTCCAATAGTATATCCGAGAACTGCACATTCTGCTATAATTTTAAAAAACGGATTGTTATTATTGGCTGGAGGAGATACAGATAATGAAATCTGGGAATTGTATGATATAGATTCATTTAAAAGTATTTATTATAATTCTTTTCCGGGAAAGCAATCAATTCCTTTAATAAATTTATTGCCCAATGGTAAAGTCTTATATGCAGGCGGAATGACATATAATGATTGGACTCCCGAACATTTTGACCTTTTTATTTCATCTACCAAAATGTGTTATATATTTGACCCAAAGGGGTTTGATGCAGTTGAACAACCAAAAAATCTTTTGCCGAAGGATTTCAGATTATATCAAAATTATCCCAACCCGTTTAACCCTTCGACGACGGTTAGATATGAGCTGCCTAAAACAAGTCATGTGATTATAAAAATATACAATATTATCGGAGAGGAAGTAACAACATTAATAGATAAATCTCAGCTGGCTGGATCATATTCTGTGAATTTCAATGCAAAGAATCTTTCTTCAGGTGTCTATTTTTATCAAATTATTGCCGACAATTGGGTTAGTACGAATAAAATGTTGTTGGTTAAATAACGAGATTTAAAATGTCAAATGTCAAATGTGAGACGTCAGAATTATATAAGACAAAACCGGCATGAGAAGATTATGAATTGTTTAAGGGAAGATCTCAACTAAACAGTTCAACATTTCAACAATTCAACAAAAACCTATAGTTCTTCACTACATTAGAATTACAGATAACTATCAAATTCATCGATTTTGTCAAGATTTGGTTGAAATCTATATTAAAATTTATTATGTTTTGAATGCCACTGCGGAAACGCAGTGGCTATTTTTTTTATCAAGCATTAATAAGGAGTCTTAAAGTGACAAATTTTGTCTACTTAAGCAAAGAGCGGATTAGGGAACTAGAGAAAGACCTTACTGAATTTAAAACTCACGGACGTAAAGCAATGGCTGAAAAAATTGCCGAAGCCCGCTCCCATGGCGACCTTTCTGAAAATGCCGAATATGATGCGGCTAAAGAAGAACAGGGATTAATGGAACTTAGAATCAGTAAACTAGAGGAAATGCTTTCACGCGCCAGGGTAATTGATGTTTCATCAATGCCCAAAGATCAGGCGCATATTCTTTCAAAACTTAAGGTAAAGAATCTGAATAATTCGAAAATATATAATTATACATTGGTTTCTCCCGAAGAAGCTGATATTGATCAGGGAAAAATTTCAATTTCCTCTCCGGTAGGACAATCATTAATGGCAACTAAGATCGGGCAGGTCGTTCAGGCAAAAGTTCCCGCCGGTATGATAAAATTCCAGGTTTTGGAAATAGAATAAGATTTAAGAATTCTGATAACAACGGATTACTGAAAAGTCTCATGTGAGACTTTCCTTTTTTTAGATTGGCGGATTTTTTTTAATGAAAGGAACTGAACAGAAAGTATTACGATTTATTAATCAGTATAAACTGATCGATGCCGGAGACAGGATTCTCGTTGCTTTCAGCGGCGGACCCGATTCGGTTTTTGCGCTTTCATTTCTTAATGCATTCAGACTTAAATATAAAATTACTCTAACTGCAGTTCATTTTAATCATGGTCTGCGCGGCAAAGAATCTGATGATGATGAAAGATTTGCAAAGGAATTTTGTAAGAAATTAAAAATCCGGTTTGTTGCCGGGAAACTTAATGTACGCGGTTATGCAAAAAAGAATAAGCTTTCTATTGAGGAAGCGGCAAGAATTCTTCGATATAAAAATCTTTCATTTGCAGTTAAGAAACTCGGCTGTAATAAAATCGTAACCGCGCATAATCAAAGCGATAATACCGAAACAATTCTTATAAATCTGTTTACCGGAACCGGACTTTCAGGATTGACGGGAATCCCCGTTGTACGTGATTATATTATTCGTCCCTTTATGTGTCTGTCAAAAAAAGAAATTCTTGATTATCTTATTAATAAAAAGATTCCATATAGAATTGATTCTTCAAATCTATCAGATGATTTCAAAAGGAATTTTTTAAGGAATCAGATTTTACCGGAATTAAAGAATAAATTAAATCCTCAACTCGATGATGCATTGTTCCGTACATCTAAAAATTATGAGAGTGCGCTTTATTTGATTCAAAAACTGGTTAATCATATTATTGCAGAATATATTACACATAATTCCGGTTCTGTTAATATTCCCCTTTTGTTATCAGATATGTTTGACGGTGAAATACCCGGCGAGATCCTAAGATTTGTCTTCAATAAATATCTTAAAATTGAATTCGAATATGACGATTATTTGAAAATTAATTCTCTTATTGAAAAGCAGAAGGGAAAACTGATTCAGCTTCGGGAAGAGTTTATTGCAGTTCGTGAAGATGATTCAATCCGAATAGAAAAAAAACAAAGATTGTCGGACGAGAAGATAGAATTAAAAACCGGAAGCATTATTATGTTTAATGGATTGACTCTTGGCATAGAACAAATAATGCGGGAAGACGTCCAATTTGGCATAAATAAAGGAATTGAATTTATTTCGTCAGATTTAATTAAAGGGAAATTTGTACTTAGGAAATGGGAAGATGGCGATAAATTTCAGCCTCTCGGAATGAAACAATTCAAAACTGTTTCCGATTTTCTTACCGATTGTAAAATTCCTTCTGCAAAGAAAAAAGAACAATTTGTTTTGACAAATAGGAACCATATCGTATGGGTTGTTGGTTTAAGAATGGATGAAAGGTATAAAGTGAATTCCGAAACTAAAAAAATTCTAAAATTATGGATGAAGTAAAAACAATTAACAAAGAGACAATTGAAATCGGAACCGAGAAGTTCGTTACGTTTTTGTCGGAGGAGGAAATTCAATCCAGAATTGCCGAGATGGGTAAGGAAATTTCCAAAGATTATACGGGCAAGCTTCCTATTTTCATTGGAATATTAAACGGCGCATTTATGTTCATGGCAGATCTAATGAAAAATATTACCGTTAATTGTGAAATGGATTTTTTTAAGTTATCAAGTTACGGCGATGAAAAAATATCCTCCGGCAGGGTAAAACTCTTAAAGGATCTGAATGCGGATATTAAGGACCGTCATCTTGTTCTTATTGAAGATATTATTGATTCAGGCCTTTCGATGGATTATATCACACGGCTTCTTAAAGAGCATAAACCGGCAAGTGTAAAAATAGTGTCTCTTCTCTTGAAACCGGAGAGTCTTAAATATGACATCAAAATTGACTATATTGGGTTCAAAATTCCTAATAAATTTGTAATTGGCTACGGTTTGGATTATGCACAAAAATATCGAAACCTAAGGTCAATTTTTGTATTAAGCGAATAAGGAAGAATAATTAGATGAAAGAATTTGATCGTAAAATGTTTATGGCTGACGAAGGAAATAAACCAACTCCACCTAAACCGAAAAAAGGAATGAGCGGACCTACCAAACCGGACGGTGATTTTGATTGGTCTAAAATTATCAAAACTGTTTTCAGCTGGGGAGCTGTAGTAATTCTTGCGGTTATCGTTATGCAGTATATGCGTACTGGAAATTCAAGCACAACTGAAATTAATTATGATGTTTATGAGAGTTTCTTAAATGCCAATAAGATCCAGGATATTAAAATAATTAAATCCGACGCGAATGATTATAAGCTCGAAGGTACTTTATTACAAAAAGAAAAAATTCCAAGTAATAATGCATTTATCGATGTTCAGAAATTCACTGTAACTTTTGATCAGACATTGATTACTGAAAGCATCAAGATCTGGAAAGAAAAAAATATAAAGTTCACATTTGTAAAAGAATCAAATGAATGGCTTACAGTTCTGCTCGGATTTATTCCGTGGATTTTAATTATTGCTGTTTGGCTGTTCTTCTTTAAAAGAATGCAGGCGGGAGGCGGAGCCGGAGGTACAAGAGGTATTTTTAATTTCGGCAAGAGCAAAGCAAAACTGATATCCGAATCTGCTTCAAAAGTTACATTCAAGGATGTTGCAGGAGCCGACGAAGCTAAACAGGAACTTGAAGAGATTATTGAATTTTTACGTGAACCTACAAAGTTTCAGAAACTCGGCGGTAAAATTCCACGCGGAGTATTATTGTTAGGTCCTCCCGGAACCGGCAAAACACTTCTTGCACGCGCGGTTGCGGGTGAAGCAGGTGTTCCGTTTTTCTCAATAAGCGGCGCTGATTTTGTTGAGATGTTTGTCGGCGTAGGAGCAAGCCGTGTACGGGATTTGTTTGATCAGGGAAAGAAAAATGCGCCCTGTATTATTTTTATTGATGAAATTGATGCTGTAGGGCGTCATCGAGGCGCAGGTTTAGGCGGCGGTCATGATGAACGTGAGCAGACTTTGAATCAACTTCTGGTTGAGATGGATGGGTTTGAACAAAACAGCGGAGTAATCATTATTGCCGCAACCAATAGACCTGATGTTTTGGATCCGGCATTATTAAGACCGGGGCGTTTTGACAGACAGGTGGTTGTCGACCGTCCTGATGTTAAAGGAAGAGAAGGAATTTTAAAAGTGCATACAAGAAATATCCCGCTTGCGCCAGATGTTGATTTAAGTGTCTTAGCTAAAGGCACTCCCGGACTTGCGGGAGCTGAAATTGCAAATTTGGTAAACGAAGCAGCGCTTCTTGCTGCGAGAAAAGATAAAAAAAATGTATCGATGGAAGATTTTGAAGAAGCTAAAGATAAAGTAATGATGGGTATGGAGCGCAAGAGTTTGATTATCTCCGAGGAAGAGAAAAAGATTACTGCTTATCATGAAATTGGACATGTGCTGGTTGCAAGGATGATTCCCGAAGCCGACCCAGTTCATAAAGTTACAATTATTCCGCGCGGCAGAGC
>Ga0182027_10006661_pt1 | contig 17223 bp, 13 predicted proteins | sample 712E1DmetaG_FD_121300 | JGI IMG/M metagenome (GOLD analysis project Ga0182027, IMG submission 121300) | Permafrost microbial communities from Stordalen Mire, Sweden - 712E1D metaG (Illumina Assembly) | ecosystem: Environmental > Terrestrial > Soil > Wetlands > Permafrost | place: Sweden... | reverse complement strand
GCGTTCAGATTGAATTTTTCATAACTGAATTCATCCTGAACCCATAAAAGTATAAGCAACGAAGCAGCAAGACCAATAGCCAATCCAGTCACATTGATGAAGGTGAAAGCTGTATGCTTCAGAATATTCCTGAAAGCAATGCGGAAGAAGTTCCTGATCATGTCGTACAAGTTAGGTATGGAATAAAGACGAAATTAAACTAAAAATGTTGCAAGTTATTAAAGTTTGATCCCTGGGTTTTCTATATTGGTTACCTGCAAAATTACAAATGGTTACAGTTAAAAAGAGAAATAATTTTCCAGATTGGTTCAGAGTTTTTATTTCAGAAATTCATCTATTGAAACTATTTAATATTCAGCATTTATACGCAATCATAATCAAAGATATATGAACACTGGACAATCTGTATACAATTGATAAGCAATGAAAACTGAATTGTATTGAAGTCGAATAAACATAAAAAAAGGTCACTTCGTTTAAAACGCAGTAACCTTTTGATTGTCTTAGTAGCGAGAGGGAGGAATAGCCTGCCCCGATGGTATCGGGGATCTCCCGACCTCATGATTATGAATGAAATAATTATTGCAGCAAACTATTATACGATAAAATAAAAGTTTTGAATTCAGACAGGTGGATTATTTGTCTTTTTTCATCATTTCCACAAAGTACTTTTCAATAATCTCTCTGTGATTATCTGTCATTGATGGAACATTCGGCCTTTTAATCACTGGAGCATTCTCATCAAGATAAACGCTTACTTCCGGTCTTTCACCTCCCTGCCACTTAATAATACTTTCTTTCAATTCACCAATCTCTTTCTGATAATCCGGATTATTAAACAGATCTGTAAATTCTGAAGGATCTTTTTTCAGATCATAGAATAAGCTTCTTCCATCAGGTTTATAAATCAGTTTTTGTGACAGAGTTCTTGCTATTATACTTTTACCCGTGTTATTATGTGAAAATACTATTTTCCGTCCGATGTTATCCTGAAAAAGATCGTAACCCGACATTCTTTTTGGTGGTTTAATACCAGCCTGTAGCAGGATTGTTGGAGCTACATCAACATTAGATACGAGTCCGGTGTTTAAGGTACCCTTTTTGCTATTCCCGGGATATTTAATGATAAGGGGTATTCTCATAATAGCCTCAAACATTTCACCTCCTTTCAGAAGCTGGTGATGATAGCCCATATATTCGCCATGATCGGATGTAAAAATTATCAAAGTATTTTCATAAATACCTTTTTCTTTAAGTAGTTTAATCATTTCCCCGACTTCAAAATCAATCTGCGAAATTGAGGCATAATAATAGGCCATAACTTTTCGCAGAATTGGTTCCGTAAGGTCTCTATTTGGAAAATATCCCTTGGTCATTATCAGATCGGGGCTTTGTATATCCGGTGTCCAACCCGGCAAAAGTGACAACTTTTGAGGATCATACATATCTTTCCAGGAGATCGGAGGATCAAACGGATGATGAGGTTTGATGAATCCAACCATTAACATATTCCCTGACTTATCCCAATTCCGTAAAGTTTCCAGCGCCCGATCAGCTATCCATTTAGTTGAATAAAAAGTATCAGGTAAATCCGATGGAATAGCACCGAATGATTCAAAGTACTCTTTACCTGCTTTAACACGGAAACTACTCACCTGATCTTCAATATCAGTTCTATCTATAAGACCGTTCTTCATAAGATCCCTGTGGTAATCATCATCAAGCCGTCCGGGACCATCCTGTTCCGCAAGAACAAGATCATTGAATCCAACATCAAGGTAGGTAGGTGCAAAATGAGATTTGCCGACAGCTTTAGTATTATATCCATATTGTTTCAAAAGCTTCGGGAATGTCTCAATATCAGGATTTAAGGTGCAATGATTAGTCCAACCCTGATGTTCATTCACATATAATCCCGACAGGAGGGAATAACGCGATGGCGTGGAAACCGGATATGCTGTGAAGGAATTTTGATATGTAATACCGTCATTTGCAATAGCATCGATATTCGGCGTTTTGATATCCCTGTTACCTGTTACACCAAGACAATCAAATCGTAACTCATCAACATGGATTAGCAGAATATTCGGTATGGTTGATGTTTCTTTCACTTTACAGCCAGGAACAAAACAAATCATTCCACAGGTAGCTGTCAAAATAAAATTCTTTCGAGAGTTTTTATCCATCTTATATTAAATAAATTGTAAATATTCATTTGTGCAATCTTCATAGATTTTTTTTTAATCTGGTTAAACGAAGAAAAAAGAACTGTACCTAATATAGCAGTACCCCAAAAATAATCTGATCTGATTTTGTGATATTCATAACAAAGTGACTTATTGAATAATCTTCGACTCTTCTTTCGTAACAATTTCATCCTTCCCGGTTGCAGGAATATTTCGAACAAATTCTTCATAATAGCTTCTGAGAGTTTTTATTTCCTGCTGGTTATTTTTATCTTTTATTTTGTTATCTGTTTCCAGAGGATCGGTTTTTCTATCAAAAAACATATCACCAAAATCGCGGAAGTCCCAATTTTTATGAATAGGAGTTGGATCGAGCATTATTCCTAATTTCCTGTCTTTTGTAATAACGGTAGCTTGCGACCAGCTTTCGGAAATAAAATATTTCCTCTTCATGGGTTCCCCGGAAAGAAGGGTTTGTGCCATTGATTCGCCCTGTAAAGGATATTTCAACTCTGGCATCTTAAGGCCAAGCAGTTCTACCAGGGTTGGATAAATATCAACCAGGCTAACCAATTCCCCGATATGTTTACCATTTTCTTTATTACCCGGATATCTTATGATCAAAGGAATATTCAAAATATCTTCGTAAACATTTTGTCCGGCAGCTGCCTTTTCGACCATCCCGTGCTCACCAACAAAATCACCGTGATCGGCACAATAAATAATGATTGTTTCATTTGTCATACCTGCATCATCCAGGGCCTTCAGTATTTCACCGACATGATAATCCACTTCAGTCACCAACGCATAGTAAGCTCCTATATAATTACGCCACAGTTGTTCATCAGCGTATGCCTTATCTACATCCCAAACTTTATTATTTCCATTGCGAATCGATTGCATCATTGGAGGAATATTTTCTTTTGGTTCATAAAGGCTTTCAGGTTTCCTGATTGGACCTCCATTTATCCGACCTGGTCCCCATGCGGATACATTGTACATATCCATATATTTTTTCTGAGGTGTATAGGGTTGATGGGGACGATAAAATGTAGCCCAGCAAAAGAATGGTTTGTCACTTTTGGCCTGGTCTTTTATCATTTGAACAGTCAGCTGGGCCGTAAAGGACTCCATCGACATATTTTCCGGCAAAGCTGACATCCTGGTTGCCAGGTCAGCAGTAGGAAGATTTTCGTTTGCATGGGATGAACAAGGTGAACCCTTTCCAAATTCGGCAGACCAGTCACTGGCAAATTCTTTTCCATAACCCATTTTCTCAACCCATTCTGTATAGCTGTTACCGGGAGTTTCATTGCACAGGTGGCTTCTCTGAACATCCCATCCTGCATCAACAGCTTCCGAAGTATGTCGTTTCCCAAAAGCATAAGTATTGTAATTGTTTTGTTTAAATAGCGTTGCCAGCGAAACCACATTATTCATTACTTCGGTTTTTTCACCATTCGAAAGCAATCCGAGGGTACGCGAATACAGACCTGACATAAGTGACGACCTGGAAGGTGCACTAATACCTGTTGTGCAATAAGCCCTGTCAAACACAACCGATTCTTTTGCCAGTTTATCCAGATTGGGCGTAATCACATCCGGATGTCCTTCAAAACCCATTACCCTTTTATTGTGCTGATCAGAAAAAAGAATCAGCACGTTGGGTTTCTTGTTATTTTCTTTTGAATCCTTGTTCCGCGAAAAACCTGTTCCAATAATAGCAGAGGGTATCAGTAATACAATTAATGTATTACTTCCAGAATTCGTTTTAAACATTTCTTTTTATTTCTTAATTTAACTTAATAAATAGATTTTCTTTTGAATAGCTATCTGTTCAATTTAATCTGTTTCCCTGTTTTACCGCTTAAACGTGCAGCTTCAAGTATTTCTACAACTGTAAGGTTAATTTCAGGAGAAGATAAATCTGTTGGTTGAATTTTAATTTCACCTTTTATGGCTGACGCAAAAAATATAAAACCATCATTAAAAGGAGTCTCAGATAAAGGTACTATTTCAACTTTTTCTTTTGATTTTTCATCAAGGCGGTACCTTATGGTTTCCGCATCATCAATAAATGCATATCCGGTAGTTCCATAGACATGCATATCTTTCCGGTTAAAAGGCCAATTCCAGGAAGCATTAATAATCCCTTCCATGGTGGGATAAGATAGAATAATTGTAGCATCGTCATCAACTTTGGGGTAGACATTTGGTTTATATTGCTTTAAATCAGCAAAAACAGCAGTTGGTTTTTCTCCTTTCAAAATCCAGGTAATCAAATCAGCTCCATAACAACCAAAGTCGTCCACAGCCCCGCCGCCGTTCAATACCGGGTCGGTAAGCCAGTCTAAAAACTCCTTGTTTACCCTTATTTCTTTTGGCCCTTTGTGTCCGTCGTAGACAATTATCTTTCTCAATTCACCAAGCTCTCCACTACCTATCATTCTGAAGGCTTCATAATTTGATGGATACCATGATGTTTCGTAATTTGTGAGTAATAGAATACCGTACTTCTTTGCGAGCTGCGACATTGCAACTGCATGTTTGACGGAAACAGCAAGGGGCTTTTCAACCATAACATTAATACCCCGGGGAGCACACGTTTCAACAACTTTTAAATGGTCAAAAATGGAGGTAAATGTAATTACGCCTGCAGGTTTGGTTTTGTCCAGCATTTCATCCAAAGATTTATAGATAAGACTTTTATCGATCCCAAACTGTTTGGCGTATCGGTTTGAAAGGGCAGTGTCACTTTCAGCAATTCCAACAATTTGAATATCTTTCCGATTGAGGTTTCTCAACAAAGGAAGAACATGTGAATGGGATAATCCTGCAACTCCAATTCGCACAGGATTTTGAGCTACTGATGCATTAAAAATAATGCAAAAAAAGAGTGTAAAAAAAAATGCATTTCTCATAGTTATTTTATTTTCTGGTTATTACTAAAACTGAACCGAATCAGGAAGTTCTTCCAATCCGAAATACTCGTGTTCAATTCTGTTACTATATAGCTTTACTATTCGCAAGCCGGATGGAGCTTTCCCTAATGGTTTGCTCATCAGGATTCTGACCAAGATCATGATTACCCGGTGTATAGTAAACCGGAATTTTCGGATCTATTTTTGCAGTTATCCTCTTAAATTCTTCGATCTGGGCAATGGAATTCTGATCATGAACAAAATCACCTGTTATAACCACAAAATCCGGGTGCAAATTATTTATTTTTGCAACGGCCTTTTCATATAGAATGGTCTCCTTTTCAAATCCGTTGTTGTTTTCAAATATTCCAAACTGCGGGTCGGTAATCTGTATGAAAAACCAGGGTTCATTCGGACTTTTCTTTTGTGCAAACGAAGTTCCTGCAATGAAAAATAGCAGTGTCAGAATATATAATAACTTTTTTGAAACCATATTTTCTGAATTTAATAAATTAATTTGCGCTTAAACTTTATAGAATCGCTTTATTTGTACTCATTTACCTGACATATCCTCTTTTATTGTCTCATTAATGTTTTTCCAGCACTCATGTCATTGTCAGCATCTATTTCACCACAGTTCCAACGAGTAATTTGCAGTAATAACAAGAGCTTTCATAGTTGCTTCCTGTCTTTACTGTGTCACAATTATAACATCTTTCGCACGTTCTTTCGGTGTCACTTTCAGTTTCGTAATTTTGCCATCTTCAATGTGACCTTTAACTATCGTCTGATACGGTGCGTTCAGTTTGAAGTCAGCGGTCCAATTCTTAGGCCAGGCTGGTAACAGTTGGATTCGCTGACCATCACACTGCATAAGCATCAGTTGCAATGTGGTCATTGCACCACCTCCATTGTCCATGTCTGGTATCCAATCCATATTTTTCGACCAGAACCAGGGGAAACTTTGATTGCCATAGCAATTAAATGCTCTAACGGTTGCCTTTTCCGCTACATCAGTCAAACCAAGAAGTGCTCCTTGCATTCCATCCTGCCCCCAGCAGGAATCAATAGGAAATAGTCGGGCAGCGAAGGTATTTCTGGCTAGTTGTAAATCAGGTTTTCCAACACTATATAACCTATAAGGAAAGACAGTATAAAGCTCAGGATTTTCAACATTTTTTGATCCATTGTAGCTCTGTGCGGGTAAAATCGTTGGGAGTCCATCCGGATCACCTTTCCCTTTTGGTGGAAGTTTTCCCCTGGCAGTCGTGCCCACTGGAATTAAAGGTAAATCGTTTGCTACTTTCATCCACAAATGACGTTGCTCTTCACTACTCAATTTGGCAGGAAGTGCGAGCAACCTGGGCAAAACACACTTCAGCCCTGCAATATCAGGTGTTGGGTTCATTGCCGTCTCCTGATAAGTCTCAATTGATTGAGCCGGGAAAATCAGAATCTTGCCATCTATTCCGCGTTTCCAATGCTGATCGTAGAAAGTGATAATTGCGTCAGCCATAGGAAGAATTGAGTTTCGCGCAAAATTAGCATCCTGAATGTTGTCATAACAATCAAGCATCTGTGCCAGAACTTCCAGTCCCCCCTGAATATGATAGCGCATCCAGGGGCTTTGTAATTCCGGGTTTGGATTATTCCAACCGAAATCCTGCAAATTGGGCAATCCCCAGAAGAAGATGGTTTCGATAAAAGCACCGCCGTCATGGTGAAAATATTCACGGGTTCGATCCTTAACCAGCGGGAGTGCCTTCACGTACATATTAAACCAGGGTGTGAGTAAATCATAGTCCCCGGAAGCAATCAACGGCCAGTAAATATGACGGATGTTTTGATTCCAAAACGAGGCGCCCCATGCCCGGAAATCAGGATCATGGTTCTTTGCAGTCGAGACTGTACCCACCGGTAAATCGTGCCCCACGGTGAAAAGAGATCCGTTAAACTTGATCGGTTGTGCACCACGACCTGCACATGCAGTCATGTATCGTTGAATGGCATAGCTCTGTGAAATTTTTTCAGCTTCTGGAGTACCGGCAACATGAATCCAGCTTCTATTCCAAAACTGTGTCCACCACTGCTCGTGAGTCTTTCGGGCAGTGTTTCTATTAATTGCATCAATATCGGCAATTTTCTGGTCCAGTTTGGTACGCCAGGACTCAGGTGTTGTGGTTTGCTCTGTGAGAGCATATATATCAAGCTGTTGCGATCGTGAATTCGTTGATGATTTCAAGGACAGATTATCACCGCTTACCAGGAATTCACCTTTCATTGTGATGCCAAAGCAGCGATGTAAAAGTGGATCAGGATATTTGGGTAGCAATGATTCCAAATGCTCTTTTTCAAAAACCAGAGGGTAAAGACTACGAGCATTGAAGTGGCACCACGAAACCCGATTATTTCTTGAGGGTAGAATAGTATCAGGATCAAATGATAAGCCATCTGGTTTACTTAACCATTCCCAGAAATTACTGCCACCTCCTCCTCCTTTCAAAAGGGTCTTCTGATCATAATTATATCCCTTGGAACGCCAAATTTCGGAGACCGCATTCAAGCTTATGGGACGTTCGGTTTGAGCTACCAGACGAATCACAGGATGATTCGCGTCCACCCAGATACGGACGGAATTTTTGCCAGCACAAAGTTCCACTTCTCCTGTTTCCAGCCGTAACGTTTGTGTAAATGATTTTGAGTCAATAAACGGATTTGGCTTGAGACTGATGCGAACCCTGCTAAGCTTTAGCAACTGGCCATTTTCACTCCAGGCATCAGACTTTGCAATAAGAAGTATGATGTCACCGCTCTGTTCTGTCCATATGTTCAGCGCAATGTCGCCATTACCCAGCGGCATCGAACTGTTTTCATCTGTCCCCAAAGAATTCCATACTACGTTGTACGCGGCAACTGACCTTCCGACTTGTGCTGTCGCAAATAATGTCGGAAGAACTATGAAAAGAAAAAGCAAGATTTGTTTCAAACGATTGACATTGTTCATGATTATTGATTCTTTATTTGAGTTATTTGTTGATTGGTTTAAGTGCTTCCATGTGGCTATCCATTTAGAGAACTATTGAAAAGATCAGCGATACACGGCCAAAGTTAAGATTATTCAGGCTCTCTGATCAGAAGGTTCCTGTACTCCATTTGGCCCCGATCGTATTCGAGACCAATTGGCCATGAAGCAGGGATCTTGAGGGCTTCTTCAATAATCTCGTCATAGGCCGAAAAATCGGGCATCCAGCCCTCCACCTTATCTTTGTCTGTCGGCGATGTAGACACATCTATTTTAAATCCTTTGTATTCATTTAGAATGTGTATAATGGCCTGTGTAGTCCGCTGCCAATCATGGTTCGATAGCCCATCAACAATCAGTAATTTAATCTCATCTGTGTTGGGGCTCTTGACAGCAATTGCATTTGTTGCCAAAAACAATGTAAGCAGGCAAGTAAAAATTCCAGTTTTCATCTTTTACAATATTGTATTATATATTTCTTCAGATTTGTTGTGTGACACGACTTAACTTTAAAGCCTAAATAAAGATATAAATTCTTTATTAAAATAAAATCCAATTGCAAAATGTTCGCTTATCTTTCTTTACGTTTCGTTTGAATGTCGAATTTTGTTTTACAAAAAGAGCATTTCTATATTTGTACATTTAAACTGCAAAAGCCGGAAACCTTGACCACATTTGGCCAGTCAGATTTTTTATCAATATACTCTTCAGAATTAACCTGAAATAATAATTATCTTTAGTGTTCACTTAGAACGGGAAGTTATTACATTCACTAATTGATACTAAATTATGACATTTAGAAAGTTACAAAAACTAATAGGGTTGTTAGCTATGTTGATCATTTTCGGTGCATTTTCTATGCAATCAAATGCACAGACTGTAGATGCAACAACTTTAAACAATAAAGTGATGGCAGGGTACCAAGCTTGGTTCCGAGTCCCAAATGATCCTTTGGGCAATGCTAAATGGAGTCATACATTTAATTCACCACGCACAGCACCGGCGCGCCCCGGTCAGACCCAGACTCAGACAAAACCTCCAGACTCTCCTACCGACCCCTCATTACTTGCTTTTGATACCTGGCCAGATATGAGTGAGTATACTGCCTCCGAAAAATATGTAGTCCCGGGGTATACTTATCCAAATGGCAAACCAGCCGAACTCTACAGCGCGTTAAATTATCAAACAGTACTGCGCCATTTTCAATGGATGAAGGAATATGGTATAGATGGTATTTGGCTGTCAGAATTTTGCGGCCATTTCAAGGGCGGAAGTCAAGCTAATGATACTACCTTCAGGTATCTGGTAATGCTTAACGTAAAAAAAGCAGCTGAAGCTACAGGGCGTACCTGGGCATTTATGTGGGACATGAGCTCATTTAACCAAAGAAGCACCAAAGAAGAGGTTTATAATATAATAGTGGATCAATGGAAAAAAATGGTTGATAATGGTATCACCAGTAACGCTCGTTACCTACATCACAAAGGCAAGCCTGTACTGCTGATATGGGGATTCTTCCCCAACCGGCCTGCCTCTCAACCTGCCTATACTAAAGCAGTAGTAGATTTTATTCAGGCTCCCGGGAAATATCAGGGTGTAATAGTAGGAGGCGTTGAAACTAAATGGAGAACAGAAGGTACTCCCGAATTTCTGGAGATGCTGGCTACCATGACAGCTATACAACCATGGAGTGTCGGGCGGATTAAGATTGACCCCAAAACCGGGTACAAAATTGAAAATATGGATTCATGGGCAGGTGATATAGAATGGTGTAAGGCACGCAATATTATATTTTCACCAGTATTTAACTCAGGTACTCAAATAGCAGGTCCGCCGCCTATTCCACCAAAGGGACCTACAGTACCACGCCGTACGGGAAATTTCTTGTGGGAGCAGTTTATAGAAGCCTCAAAATTTGGTCTGAATTGTGTTTTTGTCGCAATGTTTGATGAGATAAACGAAGGAACACAGATTATGAAGATAGAAAATCATCCTCCCGTACAAGTTCCATTCTTAACTTACGATGGCGCAACCAGCGATTATTATCTTCGTCTCACGGGGACCGGTGCTAAAATGCTTAAAGATAAAGAACCTGTAGCTTTCCCGATCCCAATCTCACCTTTTGATAATAAAAAATTATACACTATTATAAACAGAGGCAACGAACTGAAATTACATAGTAATGGAAAGACAACAATAACAGCTATACTATCTTCTGAGGGTGGTGCAGAATGGCAAGTACTCTTCGATGGCAACGGCTACTTTATTATCAAAGATAAAACATCGGGCAAAATATTAGGCTCAGCTATTGACGGCAACCCGGGATTGCTGGTTCCCGACTCAAAAGGAGATAATGTTAAATGGCATCTTGAGTGGGATGGTACAGGCTTTTGCCGAATCATTAGCAAGATTGGTAATAAGGCCCTTTGTGGTACCGAAAAGCAGGAATTAACACAAATAACAAACCCGGTATTGCCTGAAGAACTAAAAACAAGAAATGATTTGCGTTGGCAGATCATTGAACAATGAGAAATAAAAACACAGTCGTGTCAGTATCACTGGAAAAGCCCTCGACATAGACTACTTTTAACCGGTAAAAATTGACCACCCAAGGCCGGAGTTAAAAATTTGATGCTTAGATAAATATAAGTAACGTCATCTGACCAGCCAAATGTGGTCATGCCCTCCTGCCTTTGCAATAATCGTGTAATCATATTATAAAACATCAGGTTAAAAGAGATTATCTAATTAAGGATTGTTACTTTTGGATGAAGTCAATATTTTCAATAAAAATGGCTTCACAATCCATAAACATAAAAGTAACTAGCTTTATATTAAGTATTTAAACACAATAAATAAACAGTGATGAAAATATTCAGAATTGCAATTATTACTGTTCTGCTTCTAAAGGGAGCTATTGATCTGAATGGTCAAAAAAATGATTTCTCATTTGTGTCAGCCTCTGCTAATTCAAATCAGGCAGTCATGGCTCTTGACGGTAATCCAAATACCTCCTGGTTACTTGAAATAAAAAATCTCAAACAGGATGAAGAAATGATGCTCACTTTGCAAACGCCAGGAGATATTAAAGGACTGAAAATTGAGACTAATGGACTCTCAAAACAGGAGCTTCAGAATATACTGACAGTATTTATTACTGTTGATCCAATTAATCCGGGCAATCCCATAACTTATAGTGTTACAGGGAATAAAGTATTTGGTCTACAATTTCCAGCGAAATATGGAGCTTATATTAAGCTGGTTTTTAAAGGTGGGATTATTAAAAAAGCTGTATCGATAAAAGAGATCGGACTAACCTATGATGAAAAAACAGCTGCAACAAAACCCGTAAAAGAGACTGACAGACCATGGTTAGATCCAAAAATGCCATTGGAAGCGAAAGTTGAAAGTCTGTTAAGTGTAATGACACCCGAGGACAAAATGGAACTTTTACGTGAGGGTTGGGGCATACCAGGAATTCCCCGTCTGGGCATACCTTTTATAAATAAAGTTGAAGCCATTCATGGTTTTTCATATGGAAGCGGAGCAACTATCTTCCCGCAGTCTATCGCCCTTGCGGCGACATGGAACAAGAAGCTGGCTGAGGAAGTAGCAATGACAATAGGTGATGAAACCGTAAGTGCCAATACTAAGGAGTGCTGGTCACCGGTACTTGATGTTGCCCAGGATCCAAGATGGGGTCGGACTGAAGAGACATACGGCGAAGATCCGGTTCTGGTTTCTGAAATCGGAGGAGCATGGATAAAAGGATATCAATCAAAGGGGCTCTTTACAACTCCCAAGCATTTTGGTGGTCATGGTGCTCCATTGGGAGGCCGCGACTCTCATGATATCGGGCTTTCTGAACGGGAGCTTCGTGAGGTTCATCTGGTTCCTTTCCGGCATGTAATTAAAACTTATCATTGCCAGGCAATCATGATGGCTTACTCAGACTTCCTTGGTGTCCCGGTAGCTAAAAGCAGGTTGCTCCTGAGCAACATTCTCAGAGAAGAATGGGGATTTGACGGCTTTATCGTGAGCGATTGCGGAGCCGTAGAAAACATGACAAGCCGAAAACATTATACAGCAATTGATTATGTCGACGCTGCAAATCAGGCATTAGCAGCAGGAATTGCTACCAATTGTGGTGATACCTATAATAATAAAGCAGTGATTGCAGCCGCAAAAAATGGCGGTATAAATATGGACAACCTTAATAATGTCTGCCGTACGATGCTTCGGACTATGTTCAGAAATGACCTGTTTGAAAATAATCCTTCAAAACCGCTGAACTGGAATAAGATTTATCCAGGATGGAATACTCCTGAACATAAGGAAGTTGCACGAAGAAATTCACGCGAGTCGATCGTCCTTCTTGAAAACAAAAACAATATTCTTCCAATTTCAAAATCCACAAAAACAATTGCAATTATTGGTCCTGGTGCAGATAACCTGCAACCCGGAGATTATACACCCAGGCTTCAACCCGGACAATTAATTTCGGTGCTTACAGGAATAAAAGAAGCTGTCGATAAAAACACTAATATTATATTCGAAAAAGGATGTGAATTTCTTGCAGCAGAGAATTTTGACATCAAAAAATCGGTCGACGCTGCAATGAAAGCTGACATAACTGTTATGGTCCTTGGTGATTGTTCAACCAGTGAAGCTACACGCGGAATTAGGCAGACATCGGGTGAGGGAAGAGACCTGGCAACACTGATATTACCTGGAAATCAGGAAAAGCTTCTTGAGGCTGTTTGCGAAACCGGAAAACCGGTAATTCTTATTCTGCAGATCGGAAGACCCTATGACCTTACATATGCTTCAAAACATTGCAGCGCAATATTGGTTAACTGGCTGCCGGGCCAGGAAGGAGGACCTGCAACTGCGGATGTTCTCTTCGGGGACTATAATCCTGCCGGAAGATTACCAATGACATTCCCCAGAAGCGCCAGTCAGCTGCCTCTGTACTATAACTTTAAGACCTCCGGAAGAGGTTATAATTATGTAGATATGGACTTCTCACCTTTATATCCGTTTGGTTATGGAAAAAGTTATACATCATTTATTTATTCGGACCTGACATCTTCAATGAATAAAGATGGTTCAGTAGCTGTAAATGCAAAAGTGACAAATGCAGGCATGATTGCAGGTGATGAGGTTGTTCAGCTTTATGTTACGGATATGTATGCAAGTGTTAAAACCAGGGTTATGGAACTTAAAGATTTCACAAGAATCAATCTTCAGCCAGGCGAATCGAGCTTGGTTTCATTCACCTTGACCCCATACCAGCTTTCATTACTTAATGATAAAATGGACAGAGTTGTGGAACCAGGTCAGTTTAAAATAATGGTTGGCGGGAAGAGCCCTTCATATAAAGCGGCTGATAAAATTAAAGATAGCGTAGGTTTTATTAATCCGATGGATGGTGTTAACGGTGTTATTGATTACACTATGACATTTGCACCAGACTTTATTCTATCTTATCAGGGAATGACCGAGAATCTTATCAGCAAGAAGAAAATATTTAAAGTGAAGATCAGGAATTCAGGAAACATTACTGATGCCGGAACTGTCACAATGTACGTTGATGGAAATCAAAAAGATGAAATACACCACTATGAACTTGATCCTTCAGAAGAGAAAATAATTCTGTTTAGTGTTGATAGCTGTGCGAGTATCAATAATGTAACTTTCACTACAAAATATAAAAGTATTACAAAACTTCTAAATGAATAAAATGAATAAAATACATAAAGAACTCTGAATCGTTTTCAAAGTAGCTTCATTAAATTTTATCGTTTGGATCCCATCCTTTTTCATATTCACGGCTCCATAGTTTTTCTGCTTCTTTGTTACCAATAATATGCCCGTTTTTGGGATCGATGTTCAAATCACACTTTAAACGCCAGCAAATATTGCCCAACTGCGCTGCCATTGTACTCTTAAAGCCATCTTCAACATCTTCATGGGGACGACGATTATTCCTAATGGCATCGAGGAAGTCCGCAATATGAAGACTGTCCATCCCTGGACTTGGGTTTGCGGCATCACGTCCCGCCACAGCAGCTCCCGTTTTATTATTCACATCTTTAATCAATTTACCTCCGAGATCATATACTTTGTATCCATCATCACCTGTATCCAGGCTTCCATTATCGCCGTAAAAAATAATGCCACGATCACTTCCTTCAATATTTCTTCCGTTACAGCTATTGCTTTCCCATATCATAGAGATACGACCAGGATAATCCCATGTTATTATCTGTGTGTCGGGAGTTTCCCAATCATCTTTAAAATGATATCTCCCCCCTACTGATGTTACACGGATGGGATAGTCCACACCAAGACCCCAACGGGCAACATCAATTTCGTGTGTTCCGTTATTTAAAGCTTCACCTGTTCCCCAATGCCAGAACCAATGCCAGTTATAATGAATCAAACCATCTTGGTAAGGTTTACGCGGAGCAGGGCCTTGCCATAATTCGTAATCGAGCCACTCAGGGATAGGCCCGGGTTTCAGGAAGTTCTCTTTACGCATATTAGTGTACCATGTTTTAGCCAGATATACCCTGCCGATAATCCCTTTATGTAATTCTTCGATACCTTGTGTTAATAAAGGTGCCGAACGGCGTTGTGCACCCATCTGGACAACGCGGTTATATTTTCGTGCGGCGGCAACAGAAAGTTCGCCTTCTCTCGGATTATGACTCAAAGGTTTTTCACAGTATACATGTTTTCCGCCCTGACAACCAATAATGGTAAGAGGGGAATGCCAATGGTCAGGAGTTGCAATGTAGATTGCATCGATTGATTTATCTTCACATACTTTTCGGCAGTCTTTTTCTGACCTCGGCGTATTGGGGGGTGCTGGTGTTGCACTCATTATTGTTTTAATTGCTTTAGGGATTGCTCTTACGTCAACATCGCATACAACTGCCACCTCAGCATTTTTTTGTGTTGCAAAATTTCTTCCCATTCCATTTCCACGACCATTAACACCAATTATACCCATATGGATCCTTTCATTAGCACCCTGAATGTTTCTGTAGCTCTTTGCACTAAAAGCCATCGATCCTCCAAAAGCTATGCCTGCAGAACCGATCGCCACTTTTTTAATAAAATCACGTCTCTTTTCCATGTCTTTATTTAATTATTTTGATTTTAATGTTTCTAAATGATACAACACCTCCATGTTCCTGCAAAAGTATATGACCTTTGTCGACCATGCCAAATGCAGGTTCTGTTTTGTTGAATTTACTCAATGCAACTGCATCAGTAAATTGTATATTTCCACGTTCAAATGTCAGAATATTAACCCCATTCAGCCAATGTTCAACTTTTTTTCCTGTAGCCAGGATTCGAATTGTGTTCCAGTTTCCGGGTGCATTTACCTTTTTCTTAGATGCTTCAGCCGGAAGCACATCGTAAAATGAACCACAAAGATGATTTTCCTGTTTATTATCTTCCCCGTTTATATCATCAATAATCTGGTATTCCATTCCAAGGTTTCCGCCTCTTTCATACCTGGTAAAGAAATATTTTATGCCGCTGTTGCAGCCGGTTTCAATTTTAAAGTCAACTGAGAAGTCAAAAGAGGAATACTCATCTTTAGTAATAATATCGCCGCCTTTGCCTCCCTTTATTGCTGTTATGCAACCATCGCTTACTACCCAGCCGGAAGGTACCTCGAGACCCTGTGTTGTTGTCCATCCCTTTGTACTGGTTCCATCGAACAGTAAAATCCAGCCCTCTTTTATTTCTTTGGATGTCAGTTTATCAGGAGTTTGTGAATTAACTACTGACATTATTGGCAAAAAGAGATATGATAAGAAAATTATTTTCCCCATCTTTTAGTATTTTAAGTTTAACCTGATAATCTAATATAAATGAGATTCCGTTTCGAAATAAATATAAGAAGTTCAACTTTCATAAAACTATTTATGTAATAAATTTACTAATTTAAAGGTTCAATGTAACAGATCATACCCGATAAAATGATCTGTGTAAAAAAAATGAAGGTTCAAAACTTCAATCTTTGAAAATAGTGTACATTGCAGAAGAAGAAGAACTTCAGGCATTAATAAAGGAAAGTATCCACGAAGAGATTGAGGCTTTCCTTAAAGGTCTTAATACAAAGACTATTTCTGAAAAACTAAGCCTTATTGAAGCTGCACAGTACCTAGGAGTAAGCAAAAGTGCTATCTATAAATAAACTCATACCAGGACACTTCCTTTTCACAAGTCAGGTAAGAGAGTGATTTTTTACACCAAAGAGTTGGATGAATGGATAAAGTAAAATTAATTCCGGATAAAAACAAGGGAAGAAATAGAAAGAGAAGCAAGTGAGTACATTATGTTAGAGGTAAGGAAGAAGCTTAATCGTACCAGATAATGAATGTGAGTCATTTAAGTCACAAAATATATTCAATATAAATGTCCATAAATATAAAGGTGGTTCAAGAATCTTGACTTTAAGTACATTCAATACATATATACCTGTATAACAGCATATTCACTAAATAATGGTTAGATTTCATTGCACTAAAATTCAACCTTAAATCGACCTTCTGTGTATTTACTTGTGCATTCAAATAAAAAAACAGCTATGATTTTAATTTCATAACTGCTTGATTGTCTTTGTAGCGAGAGGGAGGAATGATCTCCCGACCTCATGATTATGAACTTCCAAATTATTGTCATTCAGACATATACTGATTTTCTTTTGTATTCATTATAAGGAATTTAAGTTTACTGGTTTTCTTTCTATTCTTTTATTCTACTCATATCCTAGCACATAACCTAGCACAGCTCTAAAAGAGAGCATCGTTTAACTCAAATATCTCATCACTATCCATTTCACCAATATAGTGGTTCATGGTTACTGCGATGGATGAATGTCCCATAGCTTCACTTATCTTATAGATTGGTTTTTTTGCCCGCCTCAGAGTTGTCGCGAAACAATCTCTGGCTTTATTAATTCCCTTTCCTTATGATTCATTTTCTTAATAATTTCAATTTGAAAATTGGATTAAATAAACTAGATTTCAACGACTAATAAATGACCGGGATTTACCTGCGAATATTAAAG
>Ga0182027_10006660_pt1 | contig 17228 bp, 13 predicted proteins | sample 712E1DmetaG_FD_121300 | JGI IMG/M metagenome (GOLD analysis project Ga0182027, IMG submission 121300) | Permafrost microbial communities from Stordalen Mire, Sweden - 712E1D metaG (Illumina Assembly) | ecosystem: Environmental > Terrestrial > Soil > Wetlands > Permafrost | place: Sweden... | reverse complement strand
TGCAACAAGATCGGCTTTCTGTTGATCGGATAATTGAGCACCACCGGTATTTAAATGTTTCATAAGCGGGCTAACAGAAGGTGAGGCAATCAGTCCGGTTGAATAAAAATCCACCACTTCTTCCAGTGTTTTAAAACGGCCATCGTGCATATAAGGCCCGGTAAGCTCTATATTTCTTAATGTTGTAGCTTTATAAGATCCAATATCCAGCGAGTCGTGAGTGAAACCAAATCTGTCGTTCGGGTCAAACTCCAAAATAGGTTTTGCATTATTGTAGTATAGATTAGTGGTAAATATAGGTGCTGGTCCATGGCAATGGAAACAATCGGCAGGTTCGGAAATAAACAACTGGTAACCTGTTAATTCTGAAGGTGATAGGTTACCACCTGGTTCTTTTCGCAGGTATTTATCGAACTTAGAATTATAGGAAATTAAAGTTCTGACAAATTGTGCAATGGCTTTTCCTATCCGATCCATGTTGATTTCTGTAGTTCCAAAAGCAGCTTTAAACAATTCGGGATAATTTGGATGTGTTATGTGTTTTAAAGCATTAATCGCTCTAGCTGAATCGCTGTTCATTTCATAAGGCAGATATAAAACAATCCAGAACAAAGATTCAAGATTATTGAAACTAAATTGAGGCTTTGGAGGAACGCCCCAGGCTGCATTTCCTAAAGCAGGATTGTTAATATTGATAAGTCCATTCCAGGTATAGTTGAAATTATAAACCAGATTAATATGCGGAAGCATTACATGTGGAGCCCTTATTCCTGTTGCGCCTATAGGATGGCCATCCGGAAATTTATTGGTACCGCACTCAAATGAGTTAGACTGTATATGACAAGTGCTGCAGGACATAAATGAATCAGGATCGGTACGGCCTGATATCCTGCCATCATAATATAAATATCGGCCCAGCTTTACACCTTCAACTGTTGTTGGATTATCTGCAGGAATATTCAATAAAGTTGGAAAAAACCGTGGAGTTGGAAACACGTATGGTGTGGTTACAAATGCTGGTGTATTAGTTTCTGTTTTTTTACAGGATTGTATAAGAATACAGATGGAGGTTAACAGTAATAACCCGCTGGCGATGGTTAAAGCTTTGTTTTTCATACAACAAATTTAATGAATATGAATAGAAGTTTTTAGTTGGTTTAAGTAATATAAATTTTCATTATTCTCTGAAATATCATAAAAATTAAAAAATATGTTTAAAGATCTGATGGTTTTGCGAAAGCTGTATCTGTAAGGAACTGATGGTCGGTTAAAGTTAATAAAAATGCAATCAGGTCTTGTTGTTGCTGATCACTAAGTTGATTACCCCCGGTATTCAAATGCTTCATTAATGGATTTACATATGGAGACACTACTAAGCCGGTTGCATAAAAATTAACTACTTCTGCCAATGTTTTAAACCTGCCATCATGCATATAAGGACCGGTTAATTCAATGTTTCGTAATGTTGTGGCTTTATATGCCCCTCTGTCTATTGTATCTTTGGTATAGCCAAATCTGTCGCCGGCATCTGTAAAGACATTATCTTTAGCATTATTATAAAAAAGGTTAGTTGTAAAAATAGGTGCCGGACCATGACAATGAAAGCAGTCGGCTGGTTCTGAAATAAATAACTGGTAACCTCTTAATTCTGATGCGGTAAAATCTCCGCCAGGTTCTTTACGTAAATACTTGTCAAATTTAGAATTATAGGAAATCAGAGTTCTCAAAAACTGGGCTACAGCTTTGCCACATCTTTCCATAGTAATATCAGTAGTTCCAAAAGCTGCTTTAAATAATTGAGGATAATTCGGATATTTTATGCTTTTAAGGGCAGCTATGCATCTTGTTGAATCGCTTTTCATTTCATGAGGCGCATAAAGGCCCATCCAGAATAAAGATTCAAGGTTACGTAAATGAAATTCAGGCTTCGCAGGAACACCATAAGCTACACTTCCTAAGGCCGGATTGTTATTATTCACTTTCCCACTCCATAGATAGCCGTTAAAGTTATATACAAGATTGATGAATGGCAGCATATAATGTGGTGTTTTAGTCCCAGTAACTCCGAAGGGCCTGCCACCAGTAAATTTCGGATGGTCAATCCCGCATTCAAAAGATCTTGATTGCAAATGACATGTTCCACAACTCATCTGGGAATCGGGTTCCATTCGCCCCGACATTCGGCCATCATAAAATAAATACCGCCCAAGTTTTACTCCTTCTACAGTTGTAGGATTATCGGCAGGAATATTCATAAGTGTAGGGAAAAATTTTGGAGTCGGGAATTTATAAAGAGTAGTATTAGCAATAACAGAAGGAGTTGGATTATCACTGCAGGAAGTTAGATAAAGGCTGATAGCCATTATTAAAAACATCCCACTTATAATTATTAATCCTTTATTTTTCATGACCTTAAGAATTTATAAGTCCTTAATTGAAGCAATTTTAAAAACACCTACTTCTCCATTTTCTTTAGCCGTTCGCATTGCATCTTCATTGTTCATAATTGCCGGACCCCAATAGTTAAAATCCCATTTATGTGGATTTTTAAACCATTCATCGATATGCATAGCAATGGTAATTTCTTTTACCTTATTAGTATATAATGTAATTGGCGTTTTAAAATTTACCTTAAAATAATTATGAACTAATGTAGTATCTGTGCCATTTATTACCCTTCCTATTCCCAAATGAAAACCAAATCCCCTTTTAAAGCCAACACTATCCATCCAAAATCCATTCATTTTCATGTAATGATAACCACCTCCTAAATTTTCAGGCCACCACATGGCATCTTCAGGAGGATTAACGAACATAAAGGATATGTTTTCTGATGGGGTAAAACCAAAAATAAAGCTCATTGAATCATATATCCCTTCAGGAATATCATCCGGTATTTCCCATGTTTGCGTTGATGGAAGGTCAGAATCAATATAATGGCAATTCGTGATTTTCTTTACAACAAATGGAGTCTGCCCTTTTTTATAAAAAGTGAGATCCGAAATAAACCATTGAATATTTGAAATTTCATATTGATTTCCTGCTTCATTAACATATTTCATGACATTAAACACTGCTGCTGTGTCATCAATTTTGTGTTCAAACTTAAGGATGACTTTGCCATAATAAATTTCATCATTATCTGGTTTGCAGGAATTTAAAAGAAATATCACAGGAAGTAAAATTGCAATAAATGCAATGTAATACAAATGTTTTCTTTTCATAATATTCAATTTTATTTCAATTACACGAAATTTTGTCTTTTAATAAAACATTCTAAATTAGTTAAAAAAACTGGTTTATGTATCGTTACAATCCTAAATTAGTTGTTTACCCAATTTTAATATTTATTGCAATAATTAATGATACATTTTTTTAAAAAAAGGTTGCATGAACGGAAGATTTTTTTTTGAATGGAATTATTGTAAATTGAAATTGTTTTAAAATGAACCAATAACCTATAATACCTTGATTTTAACAGCTAAGAAGATACTGGATGAGATCAACCGTAAAAGTATTCTCATAGAACCATTCCGGGAGGATTGTTTAGGGCCTAACTCTTATGATATACATCTGGGAAGGTTTATGATAACATACACCGACAGGATACTGGATGCCAAGGAACGAAACAATGTTGAAGAAATTACCATCCCACCAGAAGGATATTTATTACAGCCATCTACAGTTTACCTGGGCGTATCGGAAGAATATATTGAAACGCACCGCCACGTACCTGTTCTGAAAGGTATATCCAGTGTAACACGACTGGGGATAAGTGTTAATGCATCATCAGGTATCGGAAGTATTGGCCATCGCAATACCTGGACTATGGAAATTACCGTTGTTCAGCCAGTCAGGGTTTACCATGGAATGCCTGTAGCTCAACTCATCTTTTTTGAGGTAAGTGGTGAAATCGACATATCTTATCATAAAATGAAAAATGCTAAATATGTTTCCCGATCTCTCAGGCCTGTTGAGTCGATGATGTGGAAGAATAAATTTTAATATCAGGTTTGCCATTTTCCTATGCAAAAGAAATTTGTACAAAACCTTTTGTTTCTCCTGATCCTGAATTTACTTATCAAGCCATTCTGGTTACTTGGTATTGACAGGGCTGTACAAAATACGGTAGGAAATCAGGAATATGGCTTTTATTGGGCATTATTTAATTTTTCCTTCATTTTTCAGATATTCCTTGATTTTGGCATCAACTCTTTCAATAATCGTAATATTGCCCAACACCACCAACTATTAAGCAAATACTTCTCTTCGATCATCGTTCTAAAATTACTGTTAACATTATTTTATATCATACTCCTGTTTGCCGTTGGTTTATTTATTGGTTATTCCGACAGGGCCATTAAACTTTTAGGATTCCTCGCATTTAACCAGATTATTGCTTCTTACATTCTCTATCTCAGATCAAATATTTCCGCCCTGCAATATTTTAAGACCGATAGTGTGTTTTCCGTCCTTGACCGGGCTTTTATGATCATCATGTGTAGTGTGGCATTGTGGGGAAATGTTTTGCATCAAACCTTTAAAATAGAGTGGTTTGTGTATATTCAGACCATTTCGTATTGTATCACTGCATTGCTGGCCTTCCTTTTTGTTTATAATAAAACGCTATATGTTAAATTCCGTTTCAACAAAACACTATTCCTGCTGATACTTAAAAATAGTTATCCATTTGCTATTTTGACACTTCTGATGTCGTTATATACCCGGGTCGACGGGGTAATGATCGAAAGGTTGCTGCCCGATCCGATTGGGAAGATACAAACCGGTATTTATTCACAATCTTACCGTGTACTGGATGCCCTTAATATGATTGCATTTCTGTTTGCCACACTCTTATTGCCGATTTTTTCAAAGATGCTGAAAACAAAAGAAGACATACGTGAGCTGACCACAACCAGTTTTAAAATATTTTTCTTCCCGGCAACCATTATTGTAATAGCTTGCTTTGCATACAGCGAACAGATCATGGCCCTTTTATACCATCACAATGATGCTTACAGTGCCAAGATATTCAGGTTTCTTATTTTGAACTTCCTGAGTATTGGATCAGTTTATATATTCGGTACTCTGTTGACAGCCAATGCCAATATGAAATTCCTCAACATAACTTCTTCAGTTGGAATGGGGATAAATATCCTGCTGAATTTTATTCTGATACTGAAATATCAGGCTTTTGGAGCCGTGGTTGCCACCCTGATCACCCAGTTTATAGTAAGCTTTATACAAGCATTTAAAGCAATCAGGATGTTTCATTTTAGTGTATCTGGCAAAACTGTTATTCTTCCAGCAGCCTTCATTGCAATTGTAATTTCCCTGGCTTTTTACCTGCACCGGATTGATTTCAACTGGCATTGGGGGTTCTTTACAATAATAGGAATCGGTACAATTTTGGTGTTTGCCTTCCGGTTGATACATATTAAAACGCTTATCAGGTCGATCCTGCCTTAGAAAATCAGGCATAACTTATTTATACCAAGCACATTTGACCACAAGTCTCATTTAGCTGATCAGTCTTTCCCCAGATAAATATTCAACAATTGCTGTGCAGCAATAAACGGACTTACCTTATTCAACAGAACATCGTGTTCCATTAACTTAATGCGGGCATGAACCCTTTTATCAGAAGAGAATGATCTTAGCAATTCGTTGTTTATGGTTTCATAAAGCCAGAATTTTGCCTGATCCTTCCTGTTTTGTTCAAAATAACCATTGGCTGAGGTGAATTGTTTATATCCTGTAATAACATCCCAGATTTCTTTTATTCCTGAAAGTGTCACTGAAGAGCAATGCTGTACTTTGGGAATCCAGCCGGAAACAGCAGGAGGGAATAAGTGCAGCGCATTTATACAGGTTCGTTCAGCCAGATTGATCTTATCTTTGGTATGATCGTCCGATTTATTCAATACAATCATGTCAGCCAGTTCCATAATGCCTCTTTTAATTCCCTGCAATTCATCTCCTATACCCGGTAACATCAATAACAGGAAAAAATCGACCATGGAGTGAACTGTAGTTTCAGATTGGCCCACACCAATGGTTTCAATTAATATCGTATCAAAGCCGGCTGCTTCACAAAGCAAAATGGTTTCGCGGGTTTTGCGTGCCACACCACCGAGCGTTCCGGAAGATGGCGATGGCCTAATGAATGCATTCGCTTCGACTGATAATTTTGCCATTCTCGTTTTATCGCCAAGAATACTCCCCCTGCTTTTAGTACTGCTGGGATCGACGGCCAGAACTGCAACTTTTTTCCCATCCCTGATAAGTGTTGAACCTATCGCTTCTATAAAAGTGCTTTTACCAACCCCGGGAATTCCGGTTATCCCGATTCTGATAGATTTGCCTGTAAAAGGAAGGCATTTATCGAGTATCTGCTGTGCAATGACATAATGTTGGGAAAGGGAACTTTCAATGAGTGTTATGGCTCGACTCAATAACACCGGGTTGCCTTGCAATATTCCATCAACATATTCCTGTACTTTTATATCAATAAGTTTCCGGGATTTATGCTTTTTTATGGCAGATATATTAAGCATGCCGGGCTGATCAACACCTTTTAATATATTTAAACCTGCCGGCTTATCTTTATTCTTCTTTTCCATTTCAGGATTTATTCAACTTTGCTGAAAGAATGATCCTGACCATATCCTTTTCGAGTGATTTAACAGGGATTTCGACTATTCTGCCAATTTCCCTGCCTTTATGATAAAATATAATTGTAGGAACTTTTTGTATGTCAAGATTATCAGTTTCATTGGCCATGGTTTTTTTATTCCGGTCGACACAATATAAGGTCAGATTCTTCTCTTTGTACTTCAAATAATCGAGTATGCAATAAAATCGCGGAATCTGTTCCTTGCTATCGCTACACCATGTTCCCATTACAATGGTAATCTGAAAAGAATCGATAACTTCTTTTAAACTGTCCAAAGTTGTTCTTTCCATCAGGTAATTATAATATCCATACTCATCTGAGAACCATTTTGCATAATTCCCGGATTGTAAACCCTGTCTGTTGCATAAACCAATCAGGATTTCCTCATTTGTTGTATTGTTTTGAATTTTCTTATTTATATCCTGACTAAAAGAATTTGCAAGCGAAGAGATGATGATGACAAAAATTATTAATATTTTTTTCATTCGTCCGGATTTTATTTAATTCTGTAAATTATTCATTATTAAATCAAAAGAAAAGTTACGCTTTAATATTTAGCAACATAACAAAAAGAAATCCACAAAATTTTTGAGTTCGATGCAACCTTTTTGTAAAAAATTGTATCATAGTATGTGAAATCGTAAAAAACAAAACCTAATTGTAACTATTTTGAAACGCTTTGTTCTGTGGAATATGATCATTTTGTCAATACTTTTAATTGATTGCAAATTAAGTGCAAACCCATTCAGGATTTCCCTTCCCAACGACACTGTTATTTGTTTTAACAGCGATATCAGCATTCCTGCTGTTTATCAGAACAACACCGGACCGGTTAAGTGGAAATGGCAAAATGGCGATTCAACTCAACTTTTTATAAAATTAAAGGGAGTAAAAACCTTCACTACTTTATTTATTACAGCCCGGGATTCGGCCGGAAATGTATCGACCGATACAATGAGAATATCAACAAAACCTTTGCCCAATATTATTTTCACCAAGGTTCCCGGCTCATGTTCAAATGATACTGTACTTATTGATCTCGACAATTTTGTCAATCCCAAAGGTGGCAACTGGCATATGGACACTGCATTCTTATCTGGCCGTAAATTCAGTCCGATACTTTCAAAAGACGGTTCCTTCTGGCCAAGATATGATTATACCGACCCGATTACAAGTTGTTCTGATACCAATTACTTAAATATTGTAGTTTACCGTCAGCCTGTTGCTACATTTACAAATAAGCCGGTAAGCGGGAATATGCCTTTACGTGTTGATTTTACTAATAATTCCATACCGGTATCAGGTAATTATGTTCAATATAAATGGGATTTTGGCGATGGTCAATTAAGTTCATCAAAAAATCCAACACATATTTTCTCTTCGCCCGGATATATCAATGCATGCCTGACTGTTTTTGATACAGTAACAAAATGTTCAGATGTATACTGCAAAACAATTCAGATTCTTCCTTATCCCGGTTATTTACAAATGGCAGGGTATGTTTATGCAGGATCACAAAAAGCAAACCATGGTAATGTCTATCTTTATAAACAATTGAATCAACCGGGCAACATTTCGTATAAACTATCAGATTCCGCCGTCATAATTGATAGCAATGGATATTACAGTTTTAGTGGTGTAGATTCCGGTATTTATCTTGTCAAAGCTGTTTTGGATAATACATCGCCATATTATGGCACTTTCTTCCCAACTTATTTTGGCAATTTTATTTTCTGGAAGCAAACCCCCTTATTGAATGTCGCTTCGAATTTTTATGGGTATGACATACATTTGGTGCCCGGAAACAAAGTTACAGGAACAGGTTCTGTATCAGGTAAAACACTTCAGAATGGCAAGCCTGTTCAGAGAATCCAGGTAATGTTAACCGACCAGTCAAGCATACCGGTGATATATGACTTTACAAAACCTGATGGAACATTCAATCTTGGAAGCATCGGATATGGCACCTACCTATTATATACTGAATTGACCGGCACAAACTCTTACCCAATGCAATTAACCATTGATCCGGTTCATCTTAAATACGAAAATTTTTCACTCGAGATCACTACCGGGATACAAAACAGATATGATCAGCTTTTAGTTTTTAGTTCAGTGTTTCCAAATCCTGTTGAGCAGAATGGAATACTTCGGGTTTATTCAGGGATAAGTCATTCTATTGAAATTAACATTTTAGATATTAGTGGTAAAGTGCAACTTTTTCAACAGGGAAAATTACTTCCTGGCGATAACCAGATCAGCATTAAAACTGATCAATTGGAGCCAGGTATCTATATAAATTTAATTAACATTGACAATAAACTGATGTTAAGAGAGCAATTTGTAAAAATAAAATAGTATATTAGGGACGAATTATGCTGGATATATATTAATTTTGGCAGTTATTGTATTTAAAAATTAAAGAACCCGATATACTAGTTGATGTGGGAAGATGAAGAAATATTAAAAGGATGTAGAAATGACGACAGGAAAGCCCAAGAGCAACTGTACAAAAAATATGCGCCTGTCCTGCTGGGGATTCTATGCAGATACTCCAGAAGCAGGCAGGAAGCAGAAGATCTGCTGCAGGAGGGTTTTGTTAAAATTTTCAGAAATATTGATCAATACAGGGAAGAAGGACCTTTATTGGCCTGGATGAGAAAAATTATGGTAAATACAGCTATACGATATTATCAAAGTACAATTGAGGAAAGCCGGACGATCAGGTTGAAAGATTCTATGGAAAGAACCCTGGCAGATATTGATACAAGTCTGCTTACTTATTCTGCCGAGGATGTATTGAAAGTTTTGCAACAGCTCCCTGAAGGATTCAGGTTAGTGTTTAATATGTATGCAATGGAGGGGTATCGGCATAAAGATATTGCAAAAAAACTTGGAATATCCATCAATACTTCGAAAACACAATATGCACGGGCAAGGAAATTTCTGAAGAAACTACTAGAACAAATGGAACATAACATCCTTATAAGTTTTAATTTTATTATTGGATGATGACGAATGAAATAAGAAATATTGAAAAGTTTTTCCGGGACCTTTTCGGGAACTTCAGGGTAAAACCATACAGGGATTCGTGGGATAAGATTGCAGATGCCCTCGATACTACCAACCCAAAGGATGCTTTGATACCTGATATCGACGAAGTAGGCACACTTTTCAAAGGATATAAGGTAACTCCTTCTGAAAGTGTTTGGCAAAACATTTACAGGATTCTTGAAAGAGATAAATTTACTGCCCGCAGATTTTCCAGAACCGCAATTTCAGCAATAGTTGCATTTTTTAGTAACACTACCGTCAGGGTTATTGCATCAATTGTTGTTTTAGGTGGGCTTTCGCTGTTGTTTTTCAATCCATTTAAAAATGATAACCCAAAACTAGCTATAATCGATCACACAAGGCAGGTCAAAGAAACCGTTTTAAACCCAAAGACTCCCTCACCCAATCAAAATCAATTCTCCGGCCAGGGACAATCAGTAGAATCAAGCGCCCAAAATCAGCTAACAGCAAGCTATCATAAAGCTGATAACACACAAAGGGTTGAAGATCATCTCAACAAAACGGCAAATATCCAAAAACAAACTGCAATAAATAAAAGTGCTGAAACTGCTCCAACTACTCCTATCAAAAATCAAATATTACCGCCACCAGAAACAGGAATACAAAATCCCACGGTTTTAAATAATATAACGCAATCCAATTCAATTAAAACAAATCAATTGATTTCTGACAATAAGACCAATTTTCTGATAAAAGATAACCTGCTAAATAAATATCCTTCTATAAAATTCGGAATACGGCAAAACCGGTTCAGGTATGATAAAGCTATCGTACCCTCAGTGGACCTGAATAAAAAGATTGATGAAATTGTTGCCAAATATAGCAGCAAAATGGCAAAAAAATATACCAGCAAAAGGGATCTGTTTTATATCGAGGCTTATTACCTGCCTATTTACGGATCAACAACATACATTGCCCGTCAGATGAATTCTCCTTCACTTGAGCGTTCGTATAATGAGTACCTGAGCGGAAATCCGAATAGTTGTATCGGTATTAATTTTGGTTATAATCCGAACAGGTTTTCTTTTGAGACTGGAATCACTTATCAGGACCGCTATACCAGGAGAAATGATGACCTGAAATGGATCAGTTACCACGATACCATTACCAAAGATTCTATTGGGTTTGTCTTCAATACAATTGATTCTACCTATCATACAATCTATAAGACCGATACAATTAATAAAAAGGTTGAGCGGCTAAAAAGCTACCGGACCATGATGAGCTACCATACAATTGAAGTCCCTTTACTTATTGGATATAAACTTAAGTATAAAAGGAATACCATAACCGTCAGGACCGGAATAATAGCCAGCATTATTATTCAATCTTCAGAAGAAGTAACTAATATAGATGTTGAAGCAAGGCCTTACATCATTTATCCCGATAAAAACAAAGTGGAATTTTCGTATCTTTTAAATCTCAGCTATGATTTTAACATAAACGATAATTTCAAAATTTCCCTGACACCTACATTTCGGTACAATATTACCGGGCTATATAAAGGTTATTCAATAAACAGCCGGCCTATAACATATGGGTGTGGATTGGGAGTGAAATATATTTTCTAAAAAAGTGCCTAAACTTCGACTTTGCTCAGTTCAAGAAGTGAGCTAAGGTTTAGAGTGACTAAAGTTTTAACTCAGCCTGAGGTAAATTTCTTAATCTTCCGAAAACTCAACCAGCAACTTCCTGTAAGCATTAAAAATATTAGCCCTGGAAACAAAACCCCGGTATTTTCCTTTTTCAACCACCGGAAGGTTCCATAATCCTGTATTTTTAAATTTATTCATTACTTCCTCCATCGAATCATTCAGGTTTATTACTTCCTGTGGATCAATAAGTAGTTCTTTAACATAAACAATATCATAAAGGGATTCGTCGAACATAATATTCCTGACATTATCAAGTGGAATAAGTCCGAGGAAATTATTCTCATCATCGACCACGGGAAAAATATTTCTATTGGATTCCTTTATTGCTTTAACCAGAACACGAAGTGTATCATCTGTTTTAACCAAAATAAAATTGGTTTCGATTACTTTTTCGAGTTTAAGCATGGTTAGAACAGCTTTATCTTTATGATGTGTTATCAGATCGCCTTGTTTTGCCAGCTGGCGTGTATAAATGCTGTGTGGTTCGAAGTATTTTATTGTAATATAGGCTACTGCCGAAGTGATCATTAACGGAATGATCAATCCATAACCACTTGTTACTTCGGCAATAAGAAAGATGGCTGTTAAAGGTGCATGCAGAATTGCTGCCATGGTGCCGGCCATACCAACCAGGGTGAAGTTTGTGATAGAAATGTTCCCCAGTTTAAGAAATTTTATAACATAGGCAAATAAAAAGCCCAACGATCCACCAAGAAACAGGCTGGGAGCAAATATTCCACCTACGCCTTTTCCGTGTAATGTTATTGATGTAGCAAATACTTTAACCAGTACCAATAAGCCAAAGAAAAGAATAAACGTTTGAGGATCGGCGCTTTTGGTTATAAAAATACTATGTCGCAAGGTTTCTGTATAATGACCTGCCAGAAGGGAATTAATCGTTTGATAGCCTTCGCCATATAGAGGTGGAAGGAAATAGATCATAACTCCCAGTATGATACCGGCAGTTAAAGCTTTAATATAAATATTTTCGATTTTACGAAACTGCTTCCCTATAAAAAAATGGACTTTTGTGAAGTACAATGAAATTAAACCTGCAAGAATACCTAACAGGAGGTAGAATGGAATTTCACTTAACGAATATCCTTCTTTTAAAGTGAAATGAAACAATACATCCCTTCCGGTAAAGAAATAGGAAGTAAGTGAGGCACACGCTGATGCAATCAATAAAGGGATGAGTGATGACATGGTCAGATCGAGCATAAGCACTTCCAGGGAAAAAATAATAGCTGCTAAGGGGGCATTAAAAATTGCTCCCATAGCCCCGGAAGCTGCACAACCAATAAAAAGTATGGTATTCTTATAATTCATTTTGAAATACCTGCTGATGTTGGATCCAATTGCAGCACCTGTGGATACGGCCGGGCCTTCCAATCCTACCGAACCTCCAAAACCAACAGTTATGGCACTCGTAATAATAGAAGAATACATGTGGTGCGATTTCATGAAACCATTCTGGCGTGAAATAGCATACAGAGTTGTTGGAACTCCATCACCCAAATCCTGTTTGATGAGGTATTTAACAATAAGAACCGTAACTAGAATTCCAATCAGAGGGAAAGCAAAAAATAAATAGGTATGGTATTCCTGAATAAATCCGTTAACCAGCAATTCCTTGATAAAAAATACAGAGTCCTTGATAACCACGGCTGCAAAACCACTCAGAAACCCAATCAGAGCGCTGAATAGAATAACAAAGGTTCTTTCATTAATGTGTTTATGCCTCCATATCAGTATGGCGTTTATGTACTTATCGAATTGCATGCTAATTTAGTAACTGATGCATTTAACCCATTATTTTTCAAGGCAATTTACAAACAATAATAGAATGAGTGAGTAGAAAAGTTTAAATTTGAACCCTGAAAAAAATTGTCATTGTTTGAGAAATTAAAACATGTGTTAAAATCAGATTAATTCCTTGTTTATTTAAAAATATTCCTAACTTTGCACCCCTTAAAGTACTAAAATAATGTATGCAATAGCAGAGATTCAGGGTTATCAATACAAGGTAGAGAAAGACCAAATTCTTTATGTTAATCAGTTAGAAGGTAATGAAGGCGATACTTTCGAGATAGATAAAGTTTTATTGACCGATAAAGATGGAAAAGTATCCGTTGGTGCTCCTGTAGTAAAAGGCGCAAAAATAAAAGCCAATATCCTTGGTCATCTTAAAGGAGATAAAGTGATGATCTTTAAGAAAAACAGACGAAAAGGTTATAAAGTTAAAAGAGGTCACCGCCAATATTTGACCAAAATTCAGATTGTTGAAATTAAATAAAATAAAAAGTTATGGCTCATAAAAAAGGTGCCGGTAGTTCAAGTAACGGTCGCGAATCACATAGCAAACGTTTGGGTGTAAAAATCTTTGGTGGTCAGGCAGCTAAAGCAGGTAATATCATTGTTCGTCAGAGAGGCACTGTTCATCATCCGGGTGACAATGTTGGCATGGGCAAAGACCATACCTTATTCGCACTGAAGGATGGTCAGGTAAACTTCAGAAAAAAAGCAAAAGACAGGTCATATGTTTCTATAATTCCTGTTTCTGATATTGAATAATTCTCGTTGGTTTAAATACAGTATCCTTACAAATATCATATTAAAAGTCCTGTTTTTCAGGACTTTTTTATTTTATACCCCTACTTAATCTCATGACATTTTAATACTTCCTTAAAATCTTGTATTTTTGAACAAGATTTATTTCGTGGGGTTTGATGTTAATAATAATTAATTTGAATTTCGTTAAAACTTTTAGGTAATAAAAATCAAATTACCGATACACTAAAATTATCAATTATTCCGTTTTTATGTTCTCTTCGCATAACAATAAATCGAAGCTTTTCTGAAAGGTATTATTGCATGAAAAAATTTTTTTTATCCCTGGTCCTGTTGATTTTATTTATCCCCACTTTTGCTCAAACGAATCTGGATGTTGGTAAATGGAGAACACATTTCAGTTACAGGAACGGTTTAATGGCAGTTGAAGTTGTCAATAAAATTTATTGTCTCACTGAAAGCGGGTTATTTTTTGTCGATAAACATGACAGTAGTATCAATAAATTAACCAAACTTGATGGATTAAGCGATTTCGATATCAGTACTTTTGGTTATGACAGCAAAAATAAGCTGATATTGGTAGCATACCAGAATACAATGATCGATGTAATTAAAGATAATTCAATAACACAGGTTACTGAAATATTCCGTAAGAGTGTTCCGGGGAAAAAAGTGATTAATCATATTTTCTTTTATGACAACAAAGCATATTTATCATGCAGCTTCGGTATCGTCGTATATGATTTAATTCGGATGGAGGTTAAGGAAACATATTCTGAAATCGGTTTCGGTGGCAAACAACTGGCAATTTCGCAGACAACCATAAACAACGGTAACATTTATGCTGCAACTCCTGATGGTATCCTAATGGCCTCATTATCTGCCCCCAACCTGCTGGATTATAATGCATGGACAAATATCAGGACTGGAAATAGTACGATGGTTGTATCCTTTTCAAAATATGTTTATGGTTTTACCGATGGGAAATTTGAAAAATACAATGGTACAAACTGGCTCACAGCTATTAATTCTTTCAATGATACTGTTAAAAGTATGGTGGTTAATTACCAAAAGTTGATTGTTAATTCCAAAAAAAACGGTATTTATTTATTAGATTCAAATGGCGGAGTGGAAATGAATAATGAGAAATCCGATAATTTTGCTATCCTTGATGCTGAAGGGAACCTTTGGCATGCTGTTAACCTATTTTCTCTTGTAAAAACTTCACAGTCTGGCAAGCAATTTTTCATCCCAAGCGGTCCATCATCCAACAAATGTTGGGATATAGCTTCTACCGGAAATACTGTCTGGGTTGTTCCTGGTTCAGTTACTGAAAGCTTTATTCCGGAATTTATCAGAGGCGGATTATATACCTTTAAAGATAATGGATGGTATAATAATGTTGAAACTACAGGTACTACAGGGAAAAGTTTCGATTACTTTAACGATCTGAATTGTATTACTGTAAACCCCGGAAATAAGCATGTTTTTATTGGATCATTCGGACAGGGTTTGATCGAGTATTTCAATGACGGGATCCAGACTGTTTACAATGCCTCTAACAGTTCACTCACCAATGCTTTGCAAGGATTCGATACCAATACCATAATTGTAACAGGACTTGCACTAGATAGTAAAAACAATTTATGGGTCGCGAACAGGGCTGCAGCTAATCAACTTTCAGTAAAATACAGCAATGGAACCTGGAAGTCCTTTAATCTAGGATCTGGTACAAATCAAGTTGCTAACATTGTTGTCGACGATAATTACGGGAATAACAGAAAGTGGATATTATTACAACCTGACGAAGGTATATTGGTTTTTGACGAAACACAACCAACAGGCCATACATTTAAAAGATTGTTACAGGGAACCGGCAATGGCAACCTGCCTAACAACAGTGTCTACTCAATAGCAAAAGACCTGGATGGAAGGATCTGGGTGGGAACATCAGCAGGAGTAGCAGTATTTTATGATCCTACGAGTGTTTTTTCAGGTAACGATTTTGATGCACAACAGATTTGGGTCGCCAATGGAGATAATTCAGGTTACCTGCTTGCAACCGAAACAGTTACTGCCATTGCTGTTGACGGGGCCAATAACAAATGGCTTGGCACAAAAAGAGGTGTATGGTATGTTTCGGATGATGGCTCAAAAATATTACTCAGTTTTAACAGTCAAAATAGTCCCTTACCCTCCGATTATATCCGCAGTATAGGTATAAACGATGTTACCGGTGAAGTATTTTTTGCTACCGATAAAGGAATGGTATCTTACCGCAATGTAGCCACTAATGGCGATATAACTCATGCTAAAGTATATGCTTACCCCAACCCAGTCCGGCCGGCATATAAAGGGCCAATTACCATCACCGGCCTCATACGTGATGATAATGTTAAGATTACCGATATTGCAGGCAACATGGTTTTCGAAGCGAAATCCGAAGGAGGGCAGCTTAGTTGGGATGGGAAGAATTTTTCGGGTCAGTCGGTCAGGACAGGTGTTTATCTTATCTTTTGTTCCAATGCAGACGGTACAGATAATTTTGTAACCAAGGTTTTGATCGTCAGATAATGATCGTTGCTTCAGAAGGAATTGTTCTACGCACTATTAAGTATTCCGACAACAGTGTGATCAGTAAAATTTATACCCGTGAAAAAGGAATGCTTTCTTTTCTCATCCAGGGGGTTTATTCCAGGAAGGCCACTATTAAACCATCTATGCTACAACCCTTGCAACCACTTGAACTGCATTTTTATTTTCACCAGAATAAATCTCTTTTTAAAATTAAGGAGCTTCGTCCGGCAGTTATCTTAAATAATCTGCATTACGATCTGAACCGTTCATCAATAGCGGTTTTCATGGCTGAGCTGATCAATAAAAGTATCCAGGAAGAAGAAACCCACCCGGCTTTGTATGATTTTCTGATGAAAAGCATCCTTATGCTCGACAGCCTACAGTCATCCCTGGCAAATTTCCCGTTGTTTTTTCTTCTCGAATACAGCAAACTTCTGGGCTTTTATCCTAACAACAATTATTCGCCCGAAACCCCTTGTTTTGAATTGCACCAGGGAATGTTTTCCCATGATCCGGATGATGATAATTATTTTATTTTGCCTCCTGTAAGTGAATATTTTGCCAAAATGCTGGAAACCGGTTTTGAACAATTCGATACACTCGCTATTCCAAAAAATATACGTCAATTGCTTTTAAAGAAACTGATTGCTTATTATCAGATACATCTTCACGGT
>Ga0182027_10006659_pt1 | contig 17228 bp, 14 predicted proteins | sample 712E1DmetaG_FD_121300 | JGI IMG/M metagenome (GOLD analysis project Ga0182027, IMG submission 121300) | Permafrost microbial communities from Stordalen Mire, Sweden - 712E1D metaG (Illumina Assembly) | ecosystem: Environmental > Terrestrial > Soil > Wetlands > Permafrost | place: Sweden... | reverse complement strand
TAGGGTTGAATCTTACGGCAGCAGATTACGTTTTCATTCTTGATCCATGGTGGAATCCGGCAGCCGAAGTACAGGCTCTTAGCCGCGCACACAGAATAGGTCAGAACAGGAGCGTCTTTGTTTACAGGTATATTTCAAGCGATAGTATTGAAGAGAAAATAATTTCTCTACAGGAAAAGAAATCAAAACTAGCGGACACATTTATTCATAGCAATAACCCATTGAAAGACATCGAACTAAGCCAGATTCTGGAGATCATCGGATAAGATAATTCTGACCAATCAAACGCTAAAGCAAGACATTTGTATATATTTGAAAGATAATTAAATCGACTGCAAATTATGTTACAGATAACGAATCACCCGCTATACAAAAAGCACAATATCGACAGTGCAATGAGTTCATTATGGGAATTTTACAGAAGCAGATTCATTTTGTTGTTTCTGATCTCATTCATCATGTCCCTGATAATCCAATACGGATCGACTTTCATTAATATTAAAGAACTGCAAACCACTTCTGATCCCATGGTTATGCTTGAAAAGATAAAGGAATACATTGTACCCATTTTGATAATCAGTGTAATTAGCTTGTTCTTCAGTAACATACTTCATTATTATGTTCTTCTGAAGCCTATTGATAACAGTAAGAATATTTTTATTTCTGCAATAGAATCATTGAAATACTTTATACCTTATATTATTATCCTGATTATTCTTGCTTTTTTTGGTTCAATTGCTATCGCCCTTGGACTTATGGTATTTATTGTGGGTGTGATTTTTTCTGTTATTTATGTTATGATGGTCTCCTTTTTTATACTACCTGTTCTGATGACTGAAGGTATTCATATTGGTAATACAATCCTCAGAACAGTTAAGCTTTCCCATCGTAATTTCTGGAATAATATTGGCTGGACTGCTGTATTTCTGATACTGATAATTATCGTTTCTCTTATCCTTTCAACCATCATAATGATTCCATTTACAGGAAGTTTCGTAAAGACATTATTCAATCCCCAGGATGCAGGAAAAATACTTGATATGACAACCAGTCCGGTTTATATTATTCTCTCTTCTGCGGCTAACGCTCTTACTTTGCCGCTTCTTCCGATTTTTGGATTTATACTCTATTTTAATGGAAAAGCAAGAGAAGCGGTGATTCAGGTTCCATCATATGGTGACGAAAACTATAAAGTAAGCGTTGAGGATCTTTATGCTAAACCTTTGCCGGAGGAAAATCCGGATGAAAAGAAGGATCGGGAGCAATCAGTTGAATAGGTTAGCCGGATAAAAGATTTAAAGGGGATATGAAAATCCAATCAGTAGGTCATAGAATATTATAAATCAGATCTTTATATGTAAATAAAACTATATTTATGAAAGTACTTGGAATTAATGGCAGTCCTCGGAAAGCAGGCAATACAGGGTTGCTTATCAGGGAAGTTTTTAAATCACTTGAAGCTAAGGGTATAAAGACCGAATTCTTCCAGTTGGGTGGAAAAAAGGTAAACGGTTGCATTGCCTGTATGAAATGCAGGAAAGCTGCCGATGGAAGATGTCATCAAAAGAATGATGTGATTAATCTTTGCATCGAAAAAATGTTGGAAGCCGATGCTATAATTATCGGTTCCCCGGTGTATTTCTCTGATCTGACAGCGCAAACAAAAGCTCTCATTGAAGTGGCTGGCTATGCTATTCGTGGTATAGGAAATCCGCTTAAGCATAAACCTGGTGCCGCTGTTATAGCTGTGAGAAGAGCCGGCGCTATTCATGCCTTTGACAGCATTAATCATTTTTTCCTTATTAATGAAATGATTATACCAGGGTCATCGTATTGGAACATATCAGTTGGAAGGGAAAAGGGTGAAGTGCTTAAAGATGAGGAAGGTATGAATACAATGAAAATGCTTGGAGAAAATATGGCATGGCTTCTGGATAAGATAAAAGACAAAAGTAAAAAGACAAAAGTAAAAAGACAAAAGTAAAAAGTTCATAAAGTCGTAACACCTTTATAATATTACACTGTTCTGTTGAAAAGTGATTAACATTTGCCAAAGAACAAACGAACATTTTTATTTTCTTTATGTTTAATTTTATTAAGAATTAGCTTTTCAGGTGATTAGCCGGAATAAGCATTTGGTATAATGATTTTTGGAACTGTCCAAACTTAAAACATAGGAACAATTATGGAAAATGAAGCAAAAGGATGGCTGAAGCTAATGAACGGATATCCATGGTTTAACTGTGACGGGTGCTATCCGCTCCCAGCGTATTCAGAGTTTATGCCTTCACCATTGGTCGGTCGTAAACCGCTCGGTGAAGTTGACTATGAATTGTTCGATGATAATGATCCCTATGGATGGCATATTACTGAAATGGAAGAGGAATATGAACTCAGACCAGGTATTGTGCACACCGGGCATCAGATAATGAATAGCCTCATGAAACTTGGTAAAGGACTAAAAGAGAATCATATACATGGGCATGGAGGTCAGAACCTGAAAGACAATCCTTATTGGCCGCCGGAATTGGCTTCGCGGGCCGGTTCTCTGTTACACGAAAGGTATGTGACTCTATTGCCGATGATGCTTTCAAGGACACAGGATGATAAAGGCAGAGTTACCTGGACTTTTTTTGGCAACAGTATTGATGATCCTGAGAGAACATTCTGGAAGAGTTTTTATAACTCACCGGATGAGGAACTTCCTTCTGATACTGCAATATCATTCTTTATCTCAATATTAATCAAAGCATTTGGAGTAAATATTTCCGGAAGAGAATCTTTATTAAATTCCGGATTCAGGATTTTACCCGTTGGAAAGGAGACAATACTTCCCGGTTGGACTAAAGAATTTCTTGTTAACGATTCCTATGAATGGGACCATGTTAAATATCTCCTCACATTCAAACCATTTGCCAGTTTGCCTGCAAAAGTTAAAGAGTTGTACCTTTCCGGTAATCTGAATCTTCTACCTTTTCCGGGAAGTCTGGTTTTCTGGGGTATGCCAAACTATCTTCGTCTTAAAAAAGAAATGCATCTTGCCGGGCAGATTCCCCTGCTAAACATTGTTGCGCGTAACAGGGGAATTGGAGGTTTAAGAGTGACTCAATCTGGCTGGCTTCATGAACCACATATCGGCAATGTGAAGCATGAAATGAATGAAGAACTTATTGTCAATACTTTTCACCGTACCAATCGGTGGCAAAGGATTCACAGATACCAGGATGAACTTAACCAGATAGCGCAGAAAATAAAAATTGCAAAAGCTCTATTCAGTACAGATCCTGAAGCGATTGGACTTTATGATAAGCCATTGGCGCGTAATAGTCATATTTGGACACACGATTTTAAGCTGTTGCTTGACGGACCGAAAGCCAATCACAGAAAAATACAGGAAAGTGAAAAAGAAATTTTACAAGGCGGACTTTTCGGGTATCGCTTCTTTTATCCACCAATGAAAGTCGGATATTATGACATCTACTGGCACAGGCCATTGGTGGCGTACCTTTCAGCAAAGACTCAAAATATTGAGATTGAATCTGATACTTTGCAAGGTTATCTGACTGGTTATCATAGGGATGATAAAATGATGGCTGCTCCGATTGAATTGTGGCCAAGATTCCTTCGGAGGGAACTCTATCTGATGGCTTTGCATGATTTCAACACTGCGAATGATCACTATAACCACCAGACTTCGAAAAACATTCTTTCACTATTTGACAGTTACCTGAAACAGGGAAGGAAACCATTAACAAGGTCATATGCTCATAAATTAATCAATATCGCTAAACACAAAACATTCCAGCAATGGCTCGATGATCTTATCAATCACAGTAAATCGGAGAATTCATGCAGGATAATTAGACAAGAGTTAGACAGGATAATAGAGAATGACTCAGGTTCCGAATTATCTGGAGCTCTGACTTATGATGAAACAGCTACCCGAAGGTTTGAGGAAAACTGGTGGAATGATATAAAATTCCTGGCACATGGTGATTTCGTATATAAGGATAATGCTGATATTGTTTCAGATGCAAATCAACCTTTGTCTCATAGAATTCATCGTGATCTGGAGAATGTTGGCGACTATTTCATGTCACGTCATCAAAAAGCAATATCAGATGCAGGAATGGAAGGCATTGCAGAGTGTGGTGAGCTGGCTTTTAAATGGCAGACAGATTTTGATTTTGCAGCTTTTGGCGGCTGGGCATCCAATCAGAAAGGAGTTATCCATGAACGTAACATTCTGGTAGTAATTCCTGGTAAAAACCGCAAAGAGGCAGTTGTATTGGGTGATCATTATGACACGGCCTATATGGAAGATATTTATGAAAAAAGCAGAGGTGGAACCGGGATACGGCAAGCAGCAAACGGAGCTGATGATAACTATTCAGCCAGTGCAACTCTACTTCAGGCTGCACCGATTTTTCTGAAACTCTCAAAAGAAGGAAAACTTGAAAGGGATATCTGGTTGCTACATCTGACTGGCGAGGAATTCCCGTCTGATTGCATGGGTGCAAGGAACTTCTGTAGAACATTGATAGAGAATAATATAAAACTGACATTAAAGGATGGTTCATATTCTGATCTTTCAGGAACCGATGTGAAAGGTGTTTTTGTGATGGATATGATTGGTCATAACCGTGATAAAGATCAGAATATCTTTCAGATATCACCAGGGAAGAGCGCTGCTTCGATCCAACTTGCTGCCCAGGCGCACCTTGCAAATATGATCTGGAATACCGGAACTCACAAATGGAACCAAAAACCTGAGAGGATCCATCTTGGAAGAGGAAAAAGAATCACTGGTGACCAGCATATACCAGAACTTGCAAAGCATCTGGCTATTGAAGGCGAGGTTCGGACCCAGTTCAATCCTCACAGTTCCATCTTCAATACCGACGGACAGATATTCTCTGATGTCGGTTTGCCCGTTGTTCTGTTTATGGAGAATTACGATATAAACAGGACTGGTTACCATGACACTAAAGATACAATGGAAAACATCGATCTTGATTATGGCGCAGCTTTTGCTGCTATTGCCATTGAAACTATAGCTCGTATGGCAACAATTCCGGTAGTATGAGCCAGCTATTTGAGCGGATTGAAAGAAATACTTTAGCTTTAATAAATATTTACGGATATGAACATAACATTCAGAACTACCCCGGAAAAAAAAGATATCCAGGGAATTATGGATATGGTTGTCTCGACCAATTTCTTTTATGACCACGAAGTTGAGGTTGCGGTTGAGCTCATTGCGGAGAGATTATCCAAAGGCGAATCATCAGGTTATCATTTTGTTTTCGCTGAGGTTGATGGTGTTACCGCCGCCTATTCATGTTATGGCCATATTGAAATGACAAAATCCTGTTTCGACCTTTACTGGTTGGTGACTCATAACGATTACCGCGGAAAAGGAATCGGGAAAAAGCTCCTTGAAGAGACCTACAAAGAAGCAAAAAAAATGGGTTGCTCAATGATAATAGCTGAAACTTCTGGCAGGGAACATTATGCTCCCACCCAGGCATTTTATGTCAGCGCAGGTTATACCCTTGAAGCCACAATCCGTGACTATTACGATGTTGACGATGATAAACTGATCTACATCAAAAGGCTTGACTGATGAGCTGATTGTTCAAAGCTAATAATGTTATTTCAGCCTGATACCAAGTGTCTTTAGCTTGATAGCTTATTATTTCCCCATGATATTCAACACTGCGACATAAAATCCCCGATCAACTTTTATTTCAGGGTTTGCTGAATCGACCTTTATTGAAGTCCATCGTGCGGATGGTTTTATCTCCTTTGTTTCACCTGCTACATCTATTTTCAGAGGCATATTGAACCCGGCCACACAATTATTCCACCTGAAGAAAAGTTCGTTATTTTTTATATAATATTCAAATACAGGTATCCTTATATCCCTCAGATACTGATCAAAGAAAGTCTTCAGATCAATTCCTGTCTTTTCACTAAGATAGTTTTCAATCTGTGCTCCGGTAACTACCTGATGATAGAAATCATGGTTAATTCCACGTAATATTTCTCTCCACTTTGTATCATTGTTCACAATCTGGCGCAGGGTATGAAGCATATTGCCTCCTTTGTAATACATATCGCCTGATCCTTCATAATTGACATTGTAAATACCGGTAATCGGCCTGTCGTTCCTGATGTTTTTACGCGTTCCAAGGCAATATTCACTGCCGGCTTCTTTTCCATAGTAATATTCAACAAACAGATTCTCGGCGTAATTAGTAAAACCTTCATGGATCCACATATCAGCAATATCACTGTAGGTAATATTGTTTGCAAACCATTCATGTCCTGATTCATGCACAATAATAAAATCCCACTTTTCTCCCCAGCCGGTACCACTTAAATCATTGCCTAAGTATCCGTTCTGATAACCATTCCCATAAGTCACAGAACTTTGATGCTCCATTCCAAGGTAAGGGGCATCGACCAGCTTATAACTATCTTCATAAAATGGATAAGGTCCCATCCAGTACTCAAATGCCTTAAGCATCTGTGAAACTTGAGCAAAATGGACCTTTGCTTTCTCAAGATTCTGTTTCAGAACCCAGTAATCGCAATCCAGAACACCCTTTTCACCGTTAAACTTTTCACCAAAATGAACATAATCCCCGATATTAATATTTACACAATAATTGCTTATTGGATTTGATACAAACCAGTGATATGTCTTAGTCTTGTTTTTCAGGGTTTCGACCTTTCTTAGACGACCGTTTGAAACATCGATCAGGTTTGCAGGAACATTAACACTGATAAGCATGCTGTCGGGTTTGTCGTACATGTGATCTTTGCAGGGCCACCACAGGCTGGCACCGTCACCCTGACATGATGAGGCTATGAATGGCAGATTATTCTTGTCTTTCTTCCAGGTAATACCACCTTCCCAGGGAGGTCTGGCAGAAACTTTTGGTTTTCCTCCGAAAGTCAGAATTATTGATTTTATTGACCCCAACTCCTGAATATCAACTAGTTGTATAAAATGGGCATTTCCATCATTTATAATTTCAAGCGACTTGCCATTCTGAACAGCTTTAATAAGCTTCATTGGATTCTGAAGATCAATCTGCATTACTTTACCGGCAGTTAAAACTTTATAGATAACAGTATTTGTTCCCGTGATTGTGCTATCTGAAGGATTCACAATAATATCAAGATGATAATATTTAAGGTCCCACCAGCTTCTTTCAGGTGTTATTGAGCCTCTAAGTGTATCCTGATGATTAAATTTTGGAGTTTGTGCCATGATAGTTGATTGCAGGGCAATTGCAGTCAGCAGAGAGAATATTATTCTATTCATATTGTGGTTGATTAAATTGAATTTTAAATATAAGTCAATAATTTATATTGATTTAAAAAATATTAAATATTCTCTACCGAAATAAGCTTCATATTTCCAATGTCCAGAGCAGATAATTTTCCATAGCCTAGTTCTTTGTCATAAACACATCCTGTATCTATTGGTATGACTTTAGAATTCTCACTTATCAGGTTTTTTACATAATCAATCAACTTCGGTCTGTGACCATGAATTATAGTTTTGTTTCTGAGTATGGGATTTTCGTAAGATTCCCTGCATTCCCATATCATCCCATGTATGTCAGAAAACGGATCAGGCAATAAATCATTGAAACCTGCATGAACAAAAAGGTATTTGCCCGCTTCTTCATAATATTTCAGCTTATGAAAGAAATCGAGATACCTTTTCTCAATCTGGTTTATGTCTTGAATCCCAAAGCTTTCCAATGTAGTCATTCCACTGTTTATAAGCCAGAGGGGTAATATGTCTGAATTTTTCAATGTTTCAAGTAACATTTCCTCATGATTCCCCATCAGAGGTGTAATGTCGAAACCCTTATCCATCAGATCCATAATGAAATCTATTACTTCTTTGCTTTTATCACCTCGGTCGATGTAGTCGCCAAGAAGAATGAGCCTGTCGGATTTAGTCAGATCAAGATGGTCGATCACAAGACTGTGGAAAGTATCAAAACATCCATGAATATCACTTATGGCAAAAAACCTCCCCATAGATTTTAATTTAATTGTAAAGTTATCTTTATTGAATTAAACCGGACAGCCGTGATGGCATCTACCTGTTATTATTTTTCACAATTCAGGATCAAAGCAGCTTTTTCCCGATAATTTTCACCAGCCAGCTCGTTTCGAATAAAAATAACTTCAATAAAATCAATAGCTTTCTTCACTGTCTGAGATCTTCTACGGTGAATGTGCCCTTTTTCATGGTCAGTATTTAAAAATGAAGGGCCTTTGAATCTGGTTGATAAAAAGGGAAGCATCAGTCCAAAAGCGTTCCGGTAAGCTTCAATTCTTGAGCGTCCGCCTATTCCATTTATTGAATCCTCTTCATCATTAAGTTCATCAAAAATAATTGTCCCGATAATCCCGGTTTTCTGATATTCTAGAAGTTTAAGAAAAAGGTCAGATTTTTTTGAGATAATGCTCGTACCCATAACCAGATGAAACGGTCTGATGAGAGATTTGTTCAACATACTCTCTCTTGCTAGATAACAAGCATCCTGAGCTGCAACAATACTACCTGAACTGGAAGATATAATTATAAGAATTGTTTCCTTGTTTCCTGTGCGATCAACAATCTGTTTAAATGCTGCAGATAATATTCTATTCTTTTCAGGATTTTTAATTGGTTTCTGAGCGTTGTTCAAGGCCCAGATCACATTAAGTACCGGAAATCTGTAATAAATACCCTTAATTAAGCTGAAATTGTTTTTAAAAATAAGGGACAGTAACCTGATAAATGAGCCAGTAAAAACGTTGAAAAGATCGTCCCTTGTCTCTCCTCCACCGAAAAAAACTATTTGATATTCTTGCTCTTCCTTCATTCAATCAGATAAAAGTGGTTAAGGTCATGCCAATCAATATGTAAATTATTTGGCAGATCATAACTCCATCATTTTTTCGATACTGACATTTTCAGAAATTTTATTTTCAAGGAAAACCTGTAATATCGCTTCAACTGGTATAATCTTGAACGTGTTAACAAACCAGAAGATACTATAGAGTGAACAGCTTTTTTCACCAGCCCGGTTCCTGAAAGGCACCTTAATTATTTCAGCTCGGGTTACAGGTGCTTCCAACTGATCATCAATAAGTATCTTGCCTTTATTCATTCCGGTTATGATAGTCCTTATATATGAAAGTCCATCAGGTGATGTAATTATCAGTATATCAGGCTCTGAGATACCCGTAAAATTTATTTGTTCAGAGGATATTATTATATCAGCTGCGGAGAATCCGACCCCTACGGTTACCGGATAGCTTCCTTTTTTCGTGACATGCAATCCAGATTTAATAGCTGCTTTTGCAAGGAATTCGGCAGCAGATTGTACTCCTTCACCTGCGCTCCCTGCAATAGATATAGCTAATCTTCCCTTCAAACTACTGTCAAATTTTTTTTTAATAAGAAGGTTATCTGAACATAGATCTGAGTCAGTCGGTTTGATAAAACTATGACTTCTGTGCCTATTGATGCTTTCAAATACTTTTACTTCCAGCCCAGCCTTTTTTACCAGTGACGAAAGCTTAAGTCCCGGATTGGATTTAATACCATAGACAGTACATATTTCCATAACTTCAATAAGGGAAAATCCTTTGGTACTGAATGCTGCAGCCAATGAATCTGAAATGTCACCAATTCCGAGAACTCTTTCTGTAAATGAGGAACCGGCAGCAGAAACGAGTTTGCAGATATCATATCCTTCATTCTGGTTTCCTTCCGGCAGTATAGGCGTTTTGAATCCGCATGGAGTAAATTCTGAAGGTTGTCCTCCTGTCATACCGTAAAGCATATTATTATGGACGACAACTGTCATATTTAAACCTAAATGTGCAGCTCCGATAATATGTTGCATACCTATTGTTGCGCCACCATCTCCAATAAATACAATTACTTTTTTTTCCGGTTTGCTCATACCCAGGGATATACCACCAGCTAATGCAACCGACCTGCCATGCAATCCATGAACAGTATGTGTAAGGAAAGATTTATCGACAATTCCATGACAACCAATATCTGTAACAAGAATTACATCAAGAGGATTGTACCCCAATTTTGTCAGGGCTCTTTCACAGTTTCTTGTTACCAGTGAATGTCCACATTCTTTGCAGAATGGCAATTCTCCATCTACAAGAAATTTCGCTGTACTCATTTCAGCACCTCCGTAATAATTGCTTCAGGTGTGATCATTTTAGCTATCCCGTTTACACCAGACACACCCTTTCTTCCGGCTACACCAAAAAGCAACTGACGGAACTGACCATCAAGATTTTCCTCGGCGACAACTACTTTCTTATATTTACTCAAAATATTCATATAGACTTCGGGAATCGGCAGCATGGTTTTAGCAATAAGCAATGAAACAGATTTTCCTTTCAATCTTAGCTCTGAAACTGCTTCCCGCGCCGCTTGTGCTGCAATATCATAAGAAACCACAAGCGTTTTAGCTTCAGATTGTTCATCGGATTCGTATAATGTGTAAGATTCAAGGTGGTTAATTATCTTATTATGAAGACGTCTTGTATTGTTTATTGCTTCTGCAGAAGAGTTTTGCAGGATCCCCTTTATGTCGTGTGTTGAGGCATTAAATCTAACCTGATGTTTGTTCTGTGTAAACGGCAGAAATGAAGGAACCCCATTATTGTCAGGTTTGTAAGGGAAGTAAGGTTCTTCATTATCGTACATCATAATCTGCTTTTTACTGATGTTTTCAAGCAGAGATAAGTCAAAACTGCAGAGAGTCATAATCATCTCTTTGGATGTGAGAAGTACGACCGGAGTTCGGAGCTTAATGGCAGTTTCAATTGCCCTGGGAGGCAGGTCCCAGCAATCCTTCAAATTACTGATTGCAAAAGTGGGCAGATGAGACCCACCTGATATTGTGCCGTTTACAACAGCCAGATCACCCATCGCCCCGATTGTGGCAGTTCCTGTCGCAGGTCCCAGCCGTTGTACAAGGATAATGACCATTGGCAGTTCCATCATGAAAGCCATATTGACAGACTCGATCATCAGGGCATATCCCGGGAATGATGTGGCGGTTACAGGAATATGTCCGGTGGTGGCAAAGCCTGACATCCACTGTAAAACTGTAATTTCATCGGGAGCAGCCATCATTCTCAGATACCTTTTAACGGCATATTTGTAGAGCAGGTCAGCAGGAGTGATAGGATATCCAATAAAAATATCAGCACCTGCTCTGACACATGATTCAGTTATCAGTCTTGATCCATCGATAAATGCAGTTTTTCTCTTTTTATTTGTCTCCTGCATAAACAATTTTCTTTTCAATCAGTTGCTCCTTCACTAATAAGTTCGGCAGCTTCAGCCTGTTCTTCCAATTATTAAATAAGAGCCTTTAATTTATCTACGAGTGCTAAAATAGCTAATATTTAGATTATTAATGACCAAATTTGTTACTATCCGGGACCTGAAAACAGGATTCCTGTTCACTGATGAAATTCCCCTGTACGCTTAGATAACAGACCAATCCATTGATATCTTTTGGGTTGCTGCCTATTTGAGGCTAAGTTTGTTTGAGTTTTAATGCAGAAAACCAATGCAAAGAATTATATTCCAGGAGTGTCGGTGTTTTAAACCTTTAAGCGTAAACACTAAAAGTAGTTTTCTATGTATAAAATAGAAATGGATTGCTTATCTTCAATGTATAACTCATCTTATGAAGGCAGTTTATGTGAGGCAATAACTAAACCAGAATCATCCAATTATGATAATCAAAGGGAATATAGCGCTTAGCGAGAACGGATTTGTTTTCAACCCGGCAACAGGTGACTCTTATACCATAAATAATACCGGCAAAGAGGTTCTGATGCTAATTAAAGAAGGGAAAGATATCAATCAGATAACCAATTTGATGCTGGAAAAATATGATGTGGATAAAGCTACTCTTGAAAGATATCTGGCCGATTTTGTGAATGACCTCAATGTAAATAATCTATTAGAAGAATAAAATGGATCGGCAGAAAGTTACCGTCGCAGTGACGGGCCTTAATAACATTGATAGTCCGGGTCCTGGAATTCCTGTTATCCGTGGAATAAGGGAATCAAAATTTTTTAATGTACGGATAATTGGCCTGGCATATGAACATCTTGAGCCTGGGATTTATATGAACGAACTGGTTGATAAAACTTATATGATTCCATATCCATCGGAAGGAAAGGATGCTTTGTTTAAAAGACTTTTAGAGATTCATGCAAAAGAAAAGTTAGATGTTATCATTCCAAATTTCGATGCTGAACTCTTTTCATTTATCAAACTTGAAAAGAAACTGGAAGGAATTGGTATTAAAACATATCTGCCTAGCCTTGAACAGTTTGAAGAGAGAAACAAGTCAAATCTTTCTGCCTATGGTGAAAAATATGGAGTCAATGTCCCTTCCGGTAATGAAGCCTACAGCACATCGGATCTCAACAATATACTCAGGTCGATGAATTATCCCGTGATGATAAAAGGGAAATACTATGATGCATATGCAGCTTACTCGGTGGAACAGGCTGTGAACTATTTCATCAGGTTATCTGCAAAATGGGGTTTTCCTGTCATTGTTCAGGAATTCATCAGAGGAACAGAGGTCAATGTTGTCGCGCTGGGTGATGGGAAGGGGAATTTAATTGCGGCAGTTCCCATGCGCAAACAATATATTACCGAAAAGGGAAAAGCCTGGGGAGGAATTACAATCCAAGATCCCGTCATGCTTGATCTGGCAAAAAGGATTATCTCACAAACAAAGTGGAAAGGAGGAATGGAACTTGAACTGATCAGGTCAACAGATCATAAACTCTATCTGATTGAGATTAATCCCAGGATTCCTGCATGGGTTTACCTGGCAGTGGGAGCCGGACAAAACATTCCAGAGGCTTTGCTGATGCTGACATTAGGCATGGAGGTTATTCCCTATAATAGTTATGATGTAGGTAAAATGTTTGTGAGATACTCCTACGATATGATTGTCGATCTTGAACTTTTCTCGAGACTGACAACTACCGGGGAATTATAGAATAATCTTTGAATAATGAATCAAATACTTAAAGCATAAATAATGTCAAAGTTAATTTTTGAAAGACCAACCATAACCCGTCTGACTCCCGGAGTACCATCAAAACACGGTGTAGGAACAGTTGTATCACCAATGCCGTTAATCGATGGTATCAAGGTGGATGATCTGATGGATAAGTACGGGTCACCACTTTATACTTTCTCTGAAAGATCAATAAGGAAAACGATGGAGGATATAAAAAGAGCTTTCAGCCTGAGATATCTGAAGGTACAGATGGCATGGAGCTACAAAACCAACTATCTGGATGCTATATGCAGAATTTTTCACCAGGAAGGATCATGGGCTGAAGTTGTATCAGGTTTTGAATATGACAAGGCTATAAGGAATGGTGTTAAAGGAGAGAACATAATATTTAACGGACCGGTTAAAAGTGTTGGTGATCTTGAGAAGGCGATCAGAAATGGATCTTTCATTCATATCGATCATATAGATGAACTCTTTACACTTGCGGATCTGTGTCAGAGTAAGAATATTGAAGCCCGGGTGGCTATTAGGGTGAATATGGATATTGGAATTTATCCCAAATGGGACAGATTTGGATTTAACTATGAAAATGGCGAGGCATGGGATATTATTAATCGCATCATGTTTAACCCAAAACTGAAGCTTATCGGTTTGCATGCACATTTAGGTACATATATTATGAGTACTGATGCATATAGGATAGCTGCTACCAAGCTCGCTGATCTTTCCTGCAACATTGCCCGGAAGTATGATCATTATATTTCTTATATCGATATGGGTGGTGGATTCGCCACAAAGAATACACTTAAGGGAGCCTATCTTTCAGGTGAGGATACAACACCCTCATTCGATGAATACGCAGAGGCTATTACCTCAGCAATTATTAACTCTCAGATTAAACCGGATAAGCTTCCGACATTAATTCTTGAGACGGGAAGGGCATTAATCGATAATGCAGGTTTTATAACTGGAACTGTGCTTGCCAATAAACGTCTTTCAGATGGCCACAGGGCAACTATTGTAGACGTCGGGATAAATCTTCTTTTTACTGCGTTATGGTACGATCATAAAATATTTCCTGTCAGCAACCATTCAGGTCTGGTTGAAGAGACAACAATTTATGGTCCGCTTTGTATGAACATTGATGTCCTTAGACCGTCAATGATGTTCCCTGCATTGAAAAGGGGAGACAGGTTCGTTATAACAAGGACCGGAGCTTATAATACTACTCAGTGGTTGCAATTTATTACAACGCGTCCGAATGTGGTTCTAATTGATCTGGACAGAAAGGTTCACCTGATAAGAAAAGCTGAAACACTTGACTATATTGCAGACAATGAGATTATACCTGAGCATTTAGCTTGAAGTCAGAAGTCAAAAGTCGGAAAATGGAAGAAAGAGTATAGGCTTCTGACTTCGGTCTTCCGGCTTCCAATATCATTTGAAATTATACAGATAAAGGAATGTATTTTGAAATCATTTAAAGCTTCGATCGATGAATAATAACGTTAGAATTTCCACTTTTTTTCAGGGAGTACTTCGAAGCTATTCCCAGATATTCTTTTCGGAAAGCTACTGGTTTGCCATTCCTCTGGTTGTGGTTTCGTTTTTTGATATTTCTGCCGGTCTGACCGGGTTACTTTCTGTACTTACAGCTAATCTTGCGGCAACATTATTGAAGTTTGACAAACTGACCACAACAAAAGGATTCTACGGATTCAACAGCCTTCTGGTAGGTTTGGGTTTGGGCTATTATTATGAGTTGACCTTCATAATAATTGTTATCGCGATCTTTTCCGGCTTTTTGACGCTTTTAATAACAATTGCCATGCAGGGTGTCTTGGGAAAGTACTACCTGCCTTACTTGTCTATCCCATTTGTGCTCACCATTTGGATTGTACTCAGTGCCGGCGGGATGTTAAATGGTGCACAAGATAATCAGAGCGGTGTATATCTTCTCAACAGACTGTTCAGTATAGGTGGTACACCTCTTGTCAACATACATCAATGGTGGATTTCTAATATTACATCGAATTTTCTTAACCGGTATTTCCTCTCACTTGGAGCAATTTTCTTTCAGTTCAATGTTCTTGCAGGGATCGTCATTGCAGTTGCTTTGCTTTTCTATTCAAGGATTGCATTTTTACTCTCGCTTCTGGGCTTCAGCGTAGCATACCTGGCATATTCATTCTTAGGTATGGATATGATACAGCTGGGATACAGTTATATAGGATTTAATTTCGTTCTTGGAGCTGTCGCAATCGGAGGATATTTTTATATCCCTTCAAAACAATCATTTTTCTGGGCCTTTGCCATAACTCCGATTATTGCTATAGTTGCAGCAGGACTTATGGGGGTACTTAAACCGTTTAATCTGGCTTTATTTTCACTGCCATTTAACTTAATATTATTAACATTTATTTACGCTTTAAGGTTTAGAACTGTTCCGGGTAGGTTTAAGGAAGTTCTCATCCAGGAGGGCACACCGGAACGTAATCTGTATTCTCATGAGAGCTTTACTAAACGATTCCCGAACTTTGGATGGATTCAGATAAAACTGCCATTCATTGGAGAATGGTATATTAGTCAGGGTCAGGACGGAGAGTTTACACACAAAGGTGAATGGGCCAATGCCTGGGATTTTGTAATTACCGACAGCGTTTCGGCTCAGTATAAGGAAGAAGGAAACGACCTTTCAGATTATTACTGTTTTGGTCAGAAGGTGGTTGCACCAGCTGACGGATCAGTGGTTGTCGCAGAAGACGGAATTGATGATAATAGCATTGGGGAAGTCAATACTTTTAAGAACTGGGGTAATACTGTGATAATAAAACATGCTGAAGGATTGTACTCAAAACTTTGTCATCTCCAGAAAGGATCTGTTATAGTGAAGGCTGGTGATAATGTTCATTATGGTCAGATTATCGGGAAGGTAGGGAATTCAGGACGTTCTCCATATCCGCATCTTCATTTCCAGCTCCAGCCGACACCTTATATCGGTTCAGGAACCTTGAAGTATCCTTTATTTGCATATCTCAAAGATAGAAAGGAGATCAGGACTTTCAGCTACCCTGAAAAAGGTCAGAGAGTAAAATCCATTGATGATAATTCTATTCTTAAAAAGGCTTTCAACCTGATGCCCGGAACTAAGATAAACTGGAATATGAAAACTTCAAAAGGTATGGAAAAAGTTATCTGGGAAGTTCTTACCAATACTTACAATAAATCCTATCTTTTTTGTCATTCAACAAAATCTGTTGCCTATTTCCAGTTCGATGGTGTTTATTTTTACTTTACCTATTTTGACGGAAACAGGAAATCGTTACTATATAGCTTTTTCCTGGCTGCGTTCAGAATTCCTCTCGTTTATATTGATGGGAATATAACCACTGACTCTCTGCCAGTAAACAGAACATTTAAAGGATGGAGGCTCTTCCTTCACGATTTCACTTCACCCTTCTTTATGTACTTAAAAGTCGGTTCCAGCGTTAGAATGAAACGAAGTGGACCTGAATTTGACGTCGAAAACTTTGAATATGACTCCAGACTCTCTGGCTATTCTTTCAGAAGGCAAGTCATGGAGAAAGGATACAGACTCATAGTGAATAAAGATAATAGTTTGAAATTTATAGATGAAAACTCAGGTGTAGAGGCAATATGCGAATCTTATTAATAATAACTGTATCGCTACTGGTTTTATCTGGAAACATATTTGCTCAAAACAACTTTGTGATGCTGGATAAGGAAACAAACTATTTCTACTCCAAAGGTGACCTTAAGAATCTGGGAAAAACAGCAGATACATTGTTCTCAAAGGGAATCGATTACTATTATCTGAGATTCAGATTAGGGATGCTGGCCTATAATAAGCAACTGTACTCCATTGCTTCTGAAAATCTTACCAAAGCGATTGAGTTCAACTCGATGGATACAATTTCAAGGGAATGCATCTATTACAGCTACCTCCTTTCCGGAAGAAAAGCTGATGCCAGCCTTTATCTCAAGTCATTGCCTGAGGATAAGAAAAACGTTGAATTAAAATCACTTTATAACCTTGGTTTAACACCGACAATTTATATGGGTTTTTCTGATGCAGGTTATAATGCAACACT
>Ga0182027_10006658_pt1 | contig 17229 bp, 9 predicted proteins | sample 712E1DmetaG_FD_121300 | JGI IMG/M metagenome (GOLD analysis project Ga0182027, IMG submission 121300) | Permafrost microbial communities from Stordalen Mire, Sweden - 712E1D metaG (Illumina Assembly) | ecosystem: Environmental > Terrestrial > Soil > Wetlands > Permafrost | place: Sweden... | reverse complement strand
GTGCGGCCGTCGGCGCGCGGTGCTGCTTCGAGATGAAGATGCCCGGAAAAATCCATGGTGGCCGCCGCGGCGGTGAGCTTCAGGCCTCTCCTTTTCCTGCGCGCGCCGCGAACAGCACTTCGCATTCGATCCAGGCGATCACCTGGTCGAGATTGTGCCCCCGCTTCAGGTCGCAGAATACAAACGGGCGGTCGTCGCGCATCGCCCGCGCATCCCGCTCCATGACGCCGAGGTCCGCGCCGACATGCGGAGCCAGGTCGATTTTATTGATGATCAGCAGATCACTGAAACGGATGGCCGGGCCTCCCTTGCGCGGGATCTTGTCCCCCCCGGCGACATCGATGACGTAGATGAACGCATCGACCAGCTCCGGGGAAAACGTCGCGGAAAGATTGTCCCCGCCGCTCTCCACCAGGACCAGCTGGAGATCAGGGAACTGCTCCTCGAGGCCGCGCACGGCCTGCTCGTTCATCGTGGTGTCGTCGCGGATTGCGGTGTGCGGGCAGCCGCCTGTCTCCACGCCGGCAATACGCGCCGCGGGCAACGCGAGGCGCCGGGTGAGAAACTGCGCGTCCTCCTGGGTGTAAATGTCGTTGGTCACGACGGCCATGCTGGTGCGGTCGCGGAGGCTCTCGCAGAGTTTGAGGCAGAGCATCGTCTTGCCGGAGCCCACCGGGCCGCCGATGCCGATTCTGGGTGGCCGGCTCATCATGAAATGAACAGCCGGAAATCGGCGGTTTCGTGGCGGGCCGCGGCAATATCCCACCACGGGTTGAACGCGCCGATGTCCGCCGCGTCGAGCGCAAGCGCGTCCGCGATGAGCGCCGGCGTCTGCGCCAGCGCCTCGGCAAGCAGCGTCTGACAGGCATTCTGGCCGAGACGGAGAAGCTTGATCGAGGCCGCGATGAATCCGGCTGCAGCCGCGTAAACCATGGCGGCGAGCACCGCCTCCAGCGGGGCTCCGAGCGTGCGACCTTCCACCACCGCGGCCACGCATGCCGGCGCAGGCCAGTCGCCCTCGACCGCGCGCCGGTTGAATTCGGCGGCAAATCCGCCGCGGAGCGTGGCGGCCAGGGCGAGCCGCTGGCGGCCGATGGCGCGGGAAGCCTCGCGCGGCTCGCGCGCTCCTCGCAGCGCGGCGCCGAGGAAACACAACTCGCGCAGCCGCGCCCAGTCGGGTTCCCCGCCCGCAGCCGCCCACGCCTGCGCCGCGAGCGGGAGATCGGTGCGGGCGAGCGCAGGCAGCGCGTATTCCAGCAAAAAGGTGCGCAAAGTGTCGCGATCATGCACGACCCCTGACTGGACGAGCCCCTCCAGACCGAGAGAATGGGCGTATGCGCCGGTCGGGTAAAACGAGTCTGCGGTTTGCAGCAAGCCCGCGACCCACCCCGGAATTTCAGCGGTTGTTGGCATGGACTTGGTCCTGCTGGCGCGAAAGCTCGCGCGTGCGATCGCGCAGCTGTCCGTGGCCGGCAAGGCTTTCGGCGAGCCGGTGCGGCTGGAAAACCGCGAGCCGTTCACCATAGCGGATTCCCAGGCGGTCGAGCGTCTGCCGCAGTCCGGGGTCGTCGGGCGCGAGAACCCTGCCGGGGCGGGCTTCGATGGCAGAATGGAGGTTGCCCACGGCCCATCCGATGACCGCCGCCGCGTCAGGTTCCACGGCAAGCGGAATCTCCAGGACCGGTTCCGCCGCCTGACGGATGACATAACGGGCATTCGCACCGGCCCACACGACATCGCCGTGCTGGAGCGGCGTCTCAACCTCGACGCCAAACTCGGTGCCATCGTCGGCAACGGCGCGCCAAAGCCGCCGCGCGAGCTTCCGCCGGTCGACATTTACCGACACCTCGGGCAGTACGGCATCCCAGGTTGCCAATGGCGCGTGGATCAAGTGCATGCGGGCGGAAGATCTACACCAGGGTCACAAGTTCTCGCGTTTCCCAGGCCACGCCCTCCGCCATGCTCAAAGCCGCAGGCAAGGAGTTGGAGACCGTATAGAGCTCGAGATGCATAACACCATGACGAAGCAGATGTCATTCCAACCCATGAATCGTTTCGATAACCGATTTTGAGGAACATTTCCCCGGATATACCGACTTTACATGAATTAGGCTCACCGTACGCTGCGAGCCTTAACAGTGGCGTCTCGCCTCATCCACGGTCTAGTTGCCGTAACCCTATGAAATCAATCATTCGTGCGATCTTTCTTTTTCCTCTGGCAGCCCTATTGGGATTGCCGGCCCATGCCGACGGCACCTCCGTGGTGGCGACCTCTACCGTCGTCAGCCAGTACATGTTTCGCGGCGCCCGCCTCGGCGGCCCCTCATTCCAGCCGTCGGTCGAAGTTGATTATAGGAATTTCGCCTTCGGGGTTTGGGCGAACACTCCCATCGCAGACAAGGTGCCCGGACAATCCGATCCCGAGATCGATCCCTACGTGACTTACACGTATAAAGTGAATGACTCCTTCAACATCGAACCCGGCTTCACTTGGTACAAATACCCCGGGGCCGACACGAACAAGGGGTTCTTCAAGTCGACTTACGAGCCCAACATCGCCCTCAATTATTTTCCTATGCCCGGGGTGAAACTCACGCCCAAGATTTACCGCGATATGACGCTCAAATCGCTGACCTACGAACTCACGGCCACTTGCGCGACCCCGCTGAAGAGCCTCGCCACTGAGCTCGACTGGACCGCCACCGGCGGCACATTCACGGTCAAGGATTACTTCAAGAACGCGATTCCCAGGGAGAAGAACTGGGGCAGCTATTATCTCGTCGGAGTTTCGGCTCCCTTCACGATCAACAAGCATTCGAAGCTGACGGTCGGATTCGCCTACACGGCAGGCACCGGGAATTACATCAAGCTTGGTGATTTCGCACAAATGGACAACCCCGCCGCCGCCGGCCGTTGTGTGGTATCCCTGGGCTATTCCTATACCTTCTGATCGGAAACGCCGGTCTTGGTTCTTGTTGGCCCGTTCTTTGACGGCCCGCGCCTCACCGCGCGGGCCGCTCCATTTTCACGGGAGCCGCCTGGCCTGAGGTGCCGTGTCTCCATGAACCTAGATTCCGCAGTTGAGGCTTCCGCTCCGCGTAGCTGCGAGCGTGAGCGAGTGAGTTTCGCCTCAACCGCGGAATCTAGGATGAATAGGCCGGTCCTGAGGGGAAACACCCATAACCGGCATACAGTCGCAAGGATCTGGCCTTCGGGCCGATCTTGGGTATGCTGTCTTTCAGTTGCTACGATGGAGAAAGAATCTTCACAGCGAGTTGCCGTTTCAGGAGACGCTGGGGCGGCTCCTGCACCTGCACCACCCAGGCCCGTCGTGAATCCACGGAGCCTGTTGGCTGCGCGCGTGCCGTTGCGCATCCTGGCGGCAGACGACGTTCGCACCAACCGCGAATTTCTCCGCCAATTGACGGCCTTTTTCGGCTATCAGGCAGAAATCGTGGAAAACGGAGCCGAGGTGCTCGACGCCCTAAACCGACGGCCTTTTGATCTTGTTCTATTGGATGTGCAAATGCCGGTGATGGACGGACTGGAAGCCGCGCGCGAGGTTGTCCGCCGGCAACCCGACCCCGGCCGACGCCCAAAGATCGTGGCACTTACGGCGAATTCGGAAGCCGGCGACCGGAAGGCATGCCTCGCCGCCGGCATGGACGATTGTCTGGCCAAACCAATCTCGCCAAGAGCCTTTGAGGCGTGCGTCGTCCGCCTTTTCAAGGGAACGCAGCCTCCGGCAACGCCCGCACCGTTTCCTCGCGCAGCCCCTGAGGTTGTTGCCCTCCCGTTGGTCGATTTCAAGCATCTGGAGGAGACCATGTCCGGCCTTTCCGTCACCCAACTGCTCGCAATCCAACGACGGATGCACAACGCCGTGACCAAGGATTTCGATACGATCTGGCCCCGGATCACCGAAGCTGTCGCCCACCAGGATCAGGGACAGCTCGCCGAGGCCACCCATGCCCTGAAGGGTTGTTTCTCTGCTCTGGGTTGGAAGCGCATCGCCGGTCGCTGCGCGGAGGCGCTGCAACAGGCACACGCGCAACAATTCTCCAGCTGGGCGACCTTCCCCGATGAACTGCAGCGACTCTACGCGGACTCGACGGCGGAGATGACCCGACACCTCGCCACCATTGAAGTCCCTGCGACCGCGGCGCGACCAACGAAGGGCCAGGAAGAAACGAAGCTCTGACGCAAACAGTGGCGAGATCTTCGGATCTTCGGTCCCTCCGCTGTAAAACGGGCTGATGCAAAATCAGGCGTGCGGTGGCCCGTGAAAGGCGACCCAACGGCGGAAGAACGGGCTGTCGAACACCGCGCCGTCATCCGTGCGCACCAGGAACTGCCGCTCCACGAGCGCCTCAATCGCTGTCGAGGCTGTTGATGCCGCCCGCATTCCGTACCCGCGCAAGGTATCCGCAGCCATCGGGGCCTTGCCGTCGGCGATGGCGCGCAGAACTCCGCGCTGGTTGGCGGGCAGCGACCACCAGTGATTCAGGAACTCGTCGTGCAGCTCGCCCAAGGCAATCGCGTCAAACGCCGTCGCCACGATGTCCTTGGTCGCCTTGCCAGTCGCGAGGCTGAAAACGACCTTCGCCAGGCGCACGCTGTCACCCGTGCAGGGACCGGCGGCCGCCACGATCTGGTCGCCAAGCGAGAAATTGCGCAGGCCGCCCCCCCTGGCGCGCTTGTCGATCCATCGGGCCAGGTCGCCACCGGCCATCGGGCCAACTTCCATTTGCTGCAGTGGTTTGCCCGCCGGGATCATGGGCTCCGCCATCCAACCGGCCAGCCGGCGGTCGGAGCCGACAAACAGGTAGTTCAAGCTCCGGTGATTCTGCGTGAGACCGCGCAACTGCCAGTCGTACTGTGCTCCCCCTAGAGCACGAATCTCCTGGAATTCATCCAGGCAGACAGTCCAGACCTCGAAATTGGCGGTGGCGCGTCCATTCAGGAAATTAAGCACGCCTTCCAGCGTCTTGCGGCCATCCTCCGGCCGCAGCTCGCCGGTCAGAATGACCTTGCCAGAGGACACACCCACGCTCTTCAGGTTTTTTCCAGCGATTTCGAGCGACTGTATCACCCTCAGCCCGGTCTCCTGCGGCACCGCGTCCATCAATTTGCGGGCCACCTCGTTCAGGCTGCCCGCAACCGCAAGGTCGCAGTAAACGAAGGTCGCCCTGGCCCTATCCGCCGCCGCCTTGATCAAGGCGGTCTTCCCCGTGCGCCGCCGCCCGACGACCACAAGCCGGCGTCCCCGCTCCGTCATCAGTTGCAGCAGCACCGGCATCAAGGTTTCCCGGCCGGTGAAGCTCTCGCGGTCGCCCGGAGATCCGAAAAAGAACGGGTTGGTGAACGAGGGCACGGAACCGTCATAACGCATTATGCCACTACGTCAATTCACGTAACGGCTTTCTACGTTACGTCCGCTGACGCAAAGTCGCTCCTTGTGCGTGGACATCCACTCGGATCACGAATACCGGCCCGGACGCCAGCCTTCGCCAAGGCTACGGCTCGGCGCAGCAAGGTCCGGCCCTACGTGAATGATCCCGTAGGGTCGCGCCTTGCGCGCGGACCACATCCTCTTGCCCTGCGCCGCGCTCCCGGCTATTGGTCGGCCCGGAAACGCGGAAGAAAATTCTTCTAAGAAAACCCCCGCCGGCGTGTCTATCATCATGCAGCCATGCTTGATCCCATTTCCTCCGCCGAGGAACCGCCTGTCTTGGACGCCCCGGTTTCGCCCCCGCCGATCGATTCGCCTTCGGCCGCGGCCCGCCTTTTCGTCGTGAAATCTGACCCGCTGGATCTGGCCGCCTTGTTCGAATCCGAGGAAAGCGGGCTCTTGCGGTTCGCGATCGGTCTGGTCGGCCAGCGCCCGGTCGCCGAGGAACTGGTGCAAGAGGCATTTCTGCGTCTGCATCGCGCGCAGGACGGCGTCGAGAAGCCCAAGGCCTGGCTCTACCGGTGCGTGCACAACCTCGCGGTAAACCATCTTCGCGACCGTCCCGCTGAGACGGAACTGGATGAAAAAGCAGTCCCGGGAGTCGAGGCTCTTCCGGCCGAGGCCCTTGGGCGCAACGAGGCCGTTGGCATGGTGCGGCTGCTTCTCGCCGAGATTCCACCGGAGGATCGAGCCCTCATCCAGCTGAAATACCACGACGGCATGAGATACCGGGAGATCAGCCGGCGCACCGGCATCAGCGTAAGCAACGTCGGCTACCGGCTGCATCACGTGCTGAAGGGACTGGCCGACAGTCTGCGACACGCGGGCATCGAGGGGAGCCAAGGATGAACCGAGTCACCAGAACTATGAATCTAAATCCCGCAATTGAGGCTTCGGCTCCTCGTAGCGGCGAGCGCCAGCGAGCCGATTCCGTCTCAACTGCGGAATTTAGGATGAAGACCGTTGAGACCAATTTCTTCGATTGGCGGGCGAGGCTCCAGCCGAGCCGCGGCGGACCGGGAGGTCCGCCCTCCAGGCCACCGTGTGGCGCGCGTCACTTTGGAGGGCGCTGCGCCGTCAGCGCCGTCCGTCGATCTCGGCGCGCCCAGCGGTCGCGCCCTACCAACGGCATCAGACGGATATGCAAGTGCGCGCCCCGAGCAAAGTGATCCCAAAGCGAGGTTGCCATGAATTCCGACGACAAGAATCCCGAAATAGAAAACCCGACTTCACCCGAACTGGAGGCACGGATTGTCGCCTGGGTCGCAGGCGAGGCATCCGCATTCGAGGCCGCCGAACTGAAACGCTTGATCCAGGAGAAGCCGGAGCTTGCTGTCTTCAAACGCCGGATCGAGGCAGTTCAGGGACTGGTCGCAGAAGCCGTTCGTCCGGAGAAGGTGCCTTTCCGCCTCGCGCCCGAACGCCGGGCAAAGCTGCTCCAAGAGATCCGTCCCGCAGGGAATCCCCCTCCCCCGGCAGACGCCAACATCCCGGTTTACCTTTCCCCTGCCGCCGCCCGCCGAAAGCGGCAGAGCCAATTCCAATGGATGATGGGCATGGCGGCGTGTTTGGTCGTCGGTGTGCTTCTCTTTGCGATGGCAATCCCGTCATTCCAGAAGGTGCGCCGCTCCGATCAGTCAAAGGTGGCAGAACATGAACGCATTCTGTACGCCGAAATTGAGCGGGAGAAAGAATCCGAATCAAAGGCGCAAGCGGATGCCTCGCTAGCTCGGGAGGAACGAAAGACAGCCAGAGCCTCCAGGCCGATTCCGATCGAGCTGCCCTCCTCGGTCCCGGAAGATGCCGACGCGGACAGTTCCGAGTTGCCCTCGTTGGGCGCGGTCGCCGCTCCGAGGTCGGTTGAAATCCCCGTCGCCCCAAATGTGACGTTCGCGCAAGCCGAGCCGCAGCCACCACCCACAGCGGTGTCGCACAAGTGGGCACGCGAAGAGGTCAAAATGCAACCCTTCGTCGTGACGACACCGGAAGAAGTTCGGGGCTACACCGCGACGTCTACTCTGGCTGGAACCCGAGTTCGGACAGATCTGAATGACGTCTCTTCGAGTGTTTCAGCAGTCGCCAACCAGTTCATGAAAGACACAGGAGCAACGAACGCTCCTGCGCACGTCAACGGGCAGGACTGGGCAAACAAGACCGGCGATTTTGGCCAGGCCGCAGTTCCCGCGGAGGCCAACTCGTCCGGCGGGGCCGGTGGCAATTCACTCGTGTTTGGTGCTGAAAAACACGCCGGCATCAGCGGCCGACTTGCCAAAGAATCGTCCGAAGAATCACAGGTCGCCGTTCTTTCGCAGTACGTCCTTGGCGCTTCCGACGACAAGGGATACGCGGCAACGCGGAGCCTTGATGACGACCGCACGAATGCCCCAGGCGGCGCGCCGTCTTCCCGCAGCGTCAGGGCAAAAAAAACGGTCGATGCCCTTAACCTAGATTCCACAGTTGAGGCGGAATCCACTCGCTTACGCTCGCAGCTACGAGGAGCGGAAGCCTCAACTGCGGAATTCAGGCTTAATGCAGAGCTTGACGCCGGTGCTGCCGGCAGCGGCGGGAAACCTGCGAAACCTGTCGCCCGACCGGCGCAGCCAGAAGAGACGTTCGCCGAGGTGGCCGCCGCAAAGGAGCCGTTCTCAACGTTCTCGCTGCACGTCAGCGACGTCTCGTTCCGTCTCGCGCAGGCGGCCCTCGCCCGGGGCGAGGCGCCCGAGCCGGACCGCATCCGCCCGGAGGAATTCTACAACGCCTTCGACTATGGCGACCCTGCTCCGGCCGCGTCCGAGAAGATCGCCTGCCGCATCGAGCAGGCGGCCCATCCGTTCCTGCAGCAGCGCAACCTCGTCCGCATCGCCATGAAGGTGCCAGCGACGGGCCGCGGCGCGGGCCAGCCTCTGCGCCTCACGGTTTTGCTCGATACCTCCGGTTCGATGGAGCGCGAGGACCGCGCCGCGGCTCTGCATCGCGCGATGGAGGTGCTGGTCTCGCTGCTCGGACCCAACGACAGGGTGACGCTCGTCGGCTTTGCCCGCCAGCCGCGCCTTCTTGCCGAGGACGTGCACGGCGACCAGGCCGGCGCGCTGCTCGACCTGATCGCCCGCACTCCTGCCGAAGGCGGCACGAACTTCGAAGAGGCGCTCAAGCTCGGCGGCGAACTCGCCCGGCGCCATTTCGACCCCCAGGCGCAAAACCGGATCGTCCTCATGACCGACGGCGCGGCGAATCTCGGCGATGCCGATCCCGCCCACCTGACCGCCGCCGTCGAAACGCTCCGCCAGCAGGGCCTCGCATTCGACGCGTGCGGAGTCGGAACGGATGGACTCGACGATGCGATGCTCGAGGCGCTCACCCGCAAGGGCGCCGGACGCTATTCCATCCTCGACTCGCCGGAATCGGCGGATGCCGGTTTCGCAAGGCAACTCGCCGGCGCCTTCCGACCCGCCGCCGAAAACGTCAAGGTGCAGGTGCGCTTCAATCCCGCTCGGGTCGGCAACTATCGGCTGATCGGTTTCGAGCACCACCGCCTGCGCACCGAGGATTTTCGCAACGACAAGGTCGCTGCCGCGGAGCTGGCCGCCGAGGAAGCCGCGGTGGCCGTCTATCAGGTTGAGGTGCTGCCGCAGGGAGAAGGCGAACTGGGCGACGTTTATGTGCGCTTTCGCGACACGGCGACGAATGGCATGGTCGAGCGGTCGTGGACGATGATGTACGATCCCCAGGTGAGGGTCTTCGACCGGGCGACGCCGGCAATGCAGCTGGCCGGGACCGCCGCTCTGCTGGCGGAAAAACTCCACGGCAGCGCCGGCGCGGAGCAGATCAAGCTGAGCGAACTCGCTCCGGTGATCAACTCGCTCCGCAGCCATTATGGACACGAGGCGCGCGTCCAGGAGCTGGTCGCGATGTTCGCGCAGATGCGACGACTGGGAGGGGAATAGCCGTCCTTGAACCAACGCTTCGAAGTATTCGATCAGACCTATGCAACTCGCAATTCCCCTTTGGTTCGTGGAGCGCACCCGTCTCGGGTGCTGGCGGCGGCGTCCCGCCGACGCCTCTGACAAAACTCTGACAAATCCCTGACCGTAGTCTGACAACCAGGGTCCTTCCTTCTGCGAGAATCCGGACAACAAACCCCCGGCCCACAAAACCCTTTCAACTTCAAGGAGCCAACATGCACGCAAAGAAAACGCCATTCCGCCCCGCCCGTTTGGTGCCAGTGGTCGAGCTGAGCAGCATGGACGACCTGCCCATGAGCATTAACCTCTCTAAGCGTACAAATCCCTTTGCCGGCATCGGTAGGGCGCGACCGCTGGGCGCGCCGAGGAGAACGGACGGCCCGGCGGTCCGTCCCTACCATGATGCGAAAATCCGCGGCAGGGCGGGATACTCGGCCTGCCGCCATGCATACGGTAAGTTAAGGCTTATGGGCATCTTGCCCATGTGCCTCGAGCAAACCCACGGGCAAGATGCCCGTGCCACGACCGGCATCCGGACCTCCCCGGAAACCGGAAGATGTCCCCCAGCCCAGTTGTTCCCATTTTTTGCCGCCGTGTGTCTGACTATCGCGCTTGCGGCCCCAACCGTGAGGGCATCCGACAACGCCACGGTCTCGGCGGCGCTGACCCCGGAAGGCGGGCGGATCGTCGTCGAGGCGCAAGGGCTGCCGCCAACCGTGCCGCTGTTCTTCGCCGCGACGGCGGACCAGATCGTCCGCCTGGGCCACACCGAGGTGACCAGCGAGCTTCATCTGAAGCTGCACGTCCTCCAGGGAAAACCCGACGTCCTCACCCTCGGATTGTCGGGCGACGGAAAGGTGATCGAAGTGTCGGGAAAAGGCCTGCGCGATTGGTCCGTGCGACAGGATCCGGGTGGCAAGCGCTTCCTCGATCTTCGCCCGCTTGCACCGGTCACCGCGACAACCCTGCAGGATCTCGAACTGGTTGTGCGCACGCGGCTGGCCGATCCAGATGTCCCCGGAACTACCGCGGTGTTGATAGTCACACCGGGCGAGGCGGTGGCTTTTACCTCCCAGGTCAGCCTTCAACCCGACTCCACGGTCGACTTCCGGGTGACCTCCGCCAGCGGCCTTGTGCCGGTGGGTGATGGATCAGGTCCGCGGGCGACACGTCAGTTCTTCGCGACGGGTGAATGCCGGATCGAGGTGAGTCTCACCCAACGGGGCGCCATGTTGGCCGAGGCTGAACTGCTCGGCGCCCAACTGGCAGGCAAGATCAACGAGACCGCGGGCAGCGTGGATTTCCGACTGCGCGGCCAACTGCGGGCGCAGAAGGCCGGGGCGCGGCTGCGATTGCTGGCGGGGCGCGCGGCCTTGAGCGACAAGGCGGTCGGCGATGGGTGGCATGCCGAGGTCGTTTCGGTCGAAGGCAATGGATACGCTTACGACCTGGTATGCGATCGCGAGGGCCTGCTGCCCCTGGACCTTTCGTTCGCGGCGATCATGGGGCAAAGCGGCGACTGGCACACGCTCGATTTTGCCATGCCCGCCGGCGCCGTGGTTCCCGTACAACTCGACGGCCTGGGCTCGGACATCACGTTTAAGCCGGATTCCTCCGTCGTACCCACCGCAACGGCTCAAGGCTGGCGGGGATTCCTGCCTGCCAACGGCGCCGCGGCGTTCGCTTGGAAGCGGACTCGGGTTGCACCCGAAAGCGCCCTGTTCTTCACGAGCTTCGAGCTGGCGGACGTCCGCGTCGCCGCGGGCTTGTTGCGCCAGTCCTCGCAGCTCACCTTCCGGATTCTGCAAGGCAAGCTGGGCGGCGTCCGCTGCCGGCTGGACGGGCCCGGTGAAATCGTCAGCGTCGAAGGGACGAATGTCGTCGGATGGAAGGTCGTGCCGGGCGACGCGGCCCGCACACTCGAGGTGCGCTTCAGCCGGCCGGTGGAAACCGAGGGTTCTCTGGTCGTCACGAGCCAGGCGGAACTCGGGGATTTTCCAGTCCGCGCCGAGCCGCTTCGCCTGACCCCGGAAAACGGAGTGCGGCACTCCGGGTTTGTGCGCGTGGCCAACAGCGGCGCCGTGCGGCTGGAGGTGGCCGATGTCACCGGCATGATGCAGCTCGCGCCGGCACAGTTCCCCGGAGCAGCCGTCGAGAGCGACGCCCGCCAGGTGTTTGTCTACCGTTTCCCGTCGGCGAATTACGGCTATCACGTGCTCGCCACCCAGATCCAATCTGAAGTCGGGGTGTCCGAGATCACGACCTACGAACTGACGGAAACCGATCGCGTCATCAATGCGAGCCTCGAGCTCGAGGTGCGCGAGGCGCCGCTGCGCGACTGGTCACTGCAAATCCCGGCGGACACCACCGTCGTCGCAGTCAACGGGAGCGACGTCTCCGATTACGCGCCAGAAACAGGCGCCACGGACGGCTATCGCATGCTCAAGATTCTGTTCGACCGGGCGGTTGACGGTCGGCTGTTGCTGAGATTGCGGCTCGAGAAAAACCAGCCAGCTGGAGCCGGCCCGTGGAAGCTATCACCGCTGCGGTTTCCCGGCGCCAAGTCAGTGCGCGGGCACATCGGCGCGGTTTCAGCCCCCGGCTTTCGGATCGTGCCGGTTAAGGTGGAGCGGCTGACGGAAGTGCCGTTGAGTTATTTCCCGACGCAGACCGCCGGGCTGCAACAGGCCTGGCGGCTTCGTGAGCAAGAGTGGTCAGCCGATCTGCGCGTCGAAGCGCTCGGCCAGAGCGTGCAAGCGGACGTGTTTCATCTGTATTCGCTCAAGGAAGGCGTCGTCTACGGCAGCGTGTTGCTGAACTACTTCGTTGTCGGCGCACCGGCCAACGAGTGGCGCATCGAGGTTCCCCCATCGGTGGGTAACATCGATGTGGTCGGCCAGAACGTGCGACGTGACTGGCGCCGCGAGGGCAACCAGGTGATTGTTTCCCTGCACCAGCCGGTGCTTGGCGCGGCCACGCTGCTCGTCACGTTCGAGGAACCGATGAGCGCCCACGGCGGCACGATCACGCCCGGCGAAGTGCGTCCGCTCGGCGTGCAGGCGGAACGGGGATTCATCCAGGTCGTCAGTCCGCTGCAGGTGAAGCACGAGATCCGCAAGGCCGAGGGCGGGTTGCTAAAGCTGGAGCCGATGGAGCTGCCCGCCGAATTCCGGCTGCTCACCAGTTCTCCCTCGCTGGCAGTCTACCAGTACACGGCCCGGCCGTTCACCCTGGAGATGGGCGTGGAGCGGTACGTCCAGGGCGAGACTGTGGACCAGGTCGTGGATTTCGCCAAGCTGTCCAGCCAAGTGGCCCGTGACGGCCAGGTCGTGACGGACGCCCGGTTCTTCGTTAAAACCCGCGGCCGCAAAGCGCTGCGCCTGGTGCTGCCCGCAAGCGTCAAGCTTTGGGAAACCCGCGTGCAAAACGAGCTCGTGAACGCCCGCACCGACGGCGATCAGACGCTCATCCCGCTCCCAGCGCAGATGAACCCCAATGAGCCCGTCGCCGTGGCGCTTCGTCTTGGGCAGGCCGCCGGGGCGACCGCAACAACCGTCACCCTCGTGGCCCCGCGCTCCCTGGCACCCAGTGTGATCAACGAGTGGACCCTTCACGGCGACGAAGGGCGCCTGCTCGTCCCGCAAGGCGGCAATGCCGAGTTGGTAAAGCCGGTGCTGACCGAGCAAGGTTTCGAATGGATCTCCAGCCGCGCGCGTTTCCCCACGCTGACCCTGCTGGCGGTCATCCTCCTCAGCTCCCTTTTGCTGCGCGCGCCCTCTGGATGGCGGGTGGGCGCCGGGCTGGCGGCCGGCGCAATCGCCACATTTCTGGCCCTGCAGTTGGCGGTCAACGCATCGTGGCAACGACGGGGGAACCTGCACGAACTGATGTACACCGCGACCATGGTTCCAGCCGGAGAAGGCGTTTCCCTCCAGGTGGCCAACGTCAGCGCATGGCGGGCGATGATCAGCGGTTGGGGCCTCGCAGCGGTCGTGGCCGGCGCCGGCTTGCTCGTCGTGGCTGTTCTGCCTGCCTGGCGCCACCTGCGCCAGACCCCGCTGGTTCTCCTGGCCGGTGTCGCCCTACTATCTACCGGATTGCTGGCGCAGCGCGGTGGAGCCGTGCTCTTTTTTGCCGCGGTGGCAGCGGCCGTGTTTTTGCTGATGTTCGTTCCCGGAGTGATTCATACCATCCGCGAGCGACGCGCACAAAATGACCCTCCGCCACTCGACTCCGGTCCGGCGACCGCCGTCTCGGCGCTCTTGATCGCCGGAATTCTGGCCGCGACTCTCGGCGGAGCCGATGCACTGCGCGCCGAACCAGCAGCGTCGCCCTGGCTACAAGAAGGGACCAAGGCCGCCCAATCGATGGTGCAAACCTGGACGATCAAGGGCGACCGCCTGTTTGCCGAGCTGGAGCTGACGGTCAGCGGCGCTCCTGGCGACAGCTTCCTGTTGCTCCGGCCGCCCGCCATTCTCACCGAATTCAAGAGTGACGGCCTCCGGCTCAGCAAGGTCGCGCGCGACAACCAGACTGCCTATTACCTCGTCCTCGAACGCGCAGGGGTCCAGACCGCGAATGTCCGTTATGAAATGGCCGTGCCTGATCGCGCCCAGGATCTGGCCGTGCCGACCGGCCCCGCGGCGATGCAGCGGGTGACCGTCGATCTCGACCAGGGGGGCTGGGATTTCGTCTCGCCGATGGCAGCGCAAATCCTGCCAACGCCGGGACTCGGCGACAACCACAGCGGCGCGACGCTGGTCCTCGCTCCCGAAGGCTCGCCGGTGATCCGGCTGCGCGCGAAGCGACGCGACCTGGCGACCGAGGCGACGCAGTTCTTTGCCGAGGCGTCGAACTTGTACGTGCCCGGACCCGGCGTGGTCAACGGCTTCACGCGCGTCGCCGTCCAACCAGTACAGGGGCGCCTCTCCGAATTGGATCTCGACGTTCCCAAGGGGCTCACGGTGGGCGATGTCACGGGCGCAATCGTCGGCGCCTGGCGCTTCGACCCGCGGAAGAGCCGGCTGCATGTGGTCCTCGAACCGGCCCAGACAGAAGCTTTCAAATTCACTGTTGAAACACAGCTGGGCGCCGGAGGACTGCCCTTCGACCTGGCGCTCGCACCGCTGCGTGTGGCAGGCGCGGCGGGAGACGCGGGCTTGATCGCCATCGCCTTCGGTGGCGACGCGCAGCCGGAGGCCGTGCATGCCAACGGGCTCACCGCGGTCAATGCCCAGGATTTTGATGCGAGCCTGCTGCCCCACACGCGCGAGGGCCAGCCTCTGGTCACGGTGCAACAGGCCTGGCGCTACGGAGAGGCGGGCGGGCGGGTGGAGCTGAAAGTCGCCGCAGTCACCCCCGAGGTACGCATCACAAGCCGGCAGGTGTTCTCGTTGGACGACGACCGCATCGTTTTGGCGGCTGACCTCAACGTGGCGATCACCCGCGTCGGCCTTTTCCAGCTGAGTTTCCCGCTTCCGGACGGACTCGATATCGAGGCGGTTAGCGGCGCCGCGCTCAGTCACTGGACCGAGGCGCAGGAAGGCGCCCGGCGCATCGTGACGCTGCACCTGACGGGCCGGACCATCGGCGAACAAACCTTCGCTCTCACGCTCGCCGGCCCGGCGCCGCACGCACAGCAGGCCTGGCCAGTGCCGCGCCTGATCGTGCGCGAAGCCACCCGGCAAACCGGGGAGATCCTGCTCGTGCCGGGCAAAGGCCTGCGCCTGCGGGCCGTGGCCCGGGAGCAAGTGACGCAGCTTGATCCCCGCTCGGTCGGCGGACTTCAGCCCGGCACGCTCGCCTTCCGCCTGCTGCAAGACAACTGGGTGCTCCGACTCGACATCGAAAGCCTCGAAGCATGGGTGACGGTGCAGGCGCTGCAGGAAACCACCGTGCGCGAAGGCCAGACCCTCACCCGGATCGCCCTCCACTATCGCGTCGAGAACGCCGCCATCAAGCAAGTCCGCGTAAAACTGCCAGGCCTGGGCGAGGATCGCATCCGCACTGTGCGCGCCTCCGGCGCCGCGGTCAGCGACATGGTCAAGCTCCCGGGAGAGGCCGATCTGTGGGAGATCCGTTTTCAACGCGGTATCGCGGGAGACACCGACGTGCAGATCGAATTCCAGGGTCTCACCGCCCTCGATCAGGGGCAGGTGTCGATCACGACTCCGGAATTCGTCGGCGCGCGGCAAGCCGCGCTTTTCGTCGCGGTCCGCGGAGGAGGACAGCTGGAACTTGACGCCGGCAACCTTCCGCGCGGCTGGATGCGGACGGACTGGACGGCGGTTCCCGCGAACCTGCAGGACCGGAACGACCGCAGCGTCCCGGCCCTGTGTTTCCACGTGGCCGAGCCGGAAGGCGCCCTCGCATTGGCTGTCCGCCGACACGAGGTGGCTGAAACCCTGAAGCTGCGCGTCACCGCCGCTGACCTGACGACCATCTTTTCTCCCGCGGGACACTCGCTGACCGCTGTTGAGATGAAGCTGGATGTGCTGGAAACAAGCACTCTACGCGTCCGGCTTCCGGACAGCGCGAGCCTGTTCAACACATTCGTCAACGGCGAAAGCGTCCCGGTCATGCGGGAAGGCGACGCCTATCTTTTCCACGTCGCTGCCACCAATGACGCCGATCGTTCCGCCACGGTGCGGCTCGTGTACGCCGCCATGGGGTCCGCTTCAGGTCCGGTAGGGCTCGTCGGCCCCGGGCTCGGCGTGCCGCTGGAAAACGTGAGATGGCGGGTGGTGATTCCGCCGGGTTATGAGCTTGAAGATTACAGCGGCAGCCTGCGGCTGAAGGAAACCCGGTCGGCCGGATCTTTCGGCATCGAGCAATATCAATCGCTGGTGGTCTCGAAACGTTCGGCGGAAGCCGAGAAAGCCGTCGCGCTGCTCCAGGAAGCCAACACCTTCCTTCAGCGCGGCGAACAGCAGAAGGCCGGCGAGGCGCTGAGCCGCGTTTCCAACGCCCGCGCCCTTGACGAAGCCTCGAATGAGGACGCCCGCGTGCAGCTGCGCAACCTCAGGACCCAGCAGACAATGCTCGGCCTGAACACCCGCCGCCAACGTATGTATCTGGACAACCGGGCGGACGCGGCGCGCAACGAACCGCTTGAGCAGGCCGCCAATCTCAATCCATTCATGCAGGGCAAGGTCGATTTCGATCCGCAGCAGATCGACCAGTTGCTCATGGGCAACACGGTGGAAGAGAATACTGCGCTGCGCGGGATCGCTGCGCGGCTTGTGGATCAGCAGCTTACCGCCGAGCCCGCTCCCGGCGCGCTCGATGTGACACTGGCGGAACGCGGCCGCGTGCTGACCTTCGCCCGCAGCCTGCAGGTCGACGGCGGCGCCCCGCTCGAACTCAAGCTCAAGGTCGGCCGGATCTCCCGCACCAGCCTCGGCTTCAGTCTCCTGCTCCTGCTCGCAACCGCCGGAATCGCGACGTTCCAATTCTCCCGACCAGCCCGCGATGAAAGCTGAGCCCGATACCGATTTCGGGTCGCCGCCGTTTCAACGGGTTCGACAAGCTCACCGTAGGCAGGCTCAAGGCCCCGAGTCCCTCGACTCCGCTCGGGACCCTGACCCATTCGACTCCGCTCAGGGTCATCCTGAGCCTGTCGAACGGATGAGCTTGTCGAAGGAGGATCGCGCGGGCCATGTTTGGGCCGGTCGAGGGCGCCCCATGCGCTAAGTCAACTCAGGTCGAAAAGGAGAACCTGCGCCGGTATTGCGGCGGAGATTTCCAGCTTCGCTTCCTCGCTCACCGCTGCCCCGTCGCCGCCGGCGAGCGTCTGGCCGTTGAGCGTCACCTCGC
>Ga0182027_10006657_pt1 | contig 17232 bp, 15 predicted proteins | sample 712E1DmetaG_FD_121300 | JGI IMG/M metagenome (GOLD analysis project Ga0182027, IMG submission 121300) | Permafrost microbial communities from Stordalen Mire, Sweden - 712E1D metaG (Illumina Assembly) | ecosystem: Environmental > Terrestrial > Soil > Wetlands > Permafrost | place: Sweden... | reverse complement strand
CCCCGCGCCTGTCCTTCCTTGCCCGGCTTAGTCGGGCACCTTTGGAGGGAAGGCGGGGATTCCTTTATCGGATTGTCATCCCCGACCGCAGTTAATCGGGGATCCCATGATTTGGCGATTACTCTAGTTTGTCATTCTGAGCGAAGCGAAGAATCTCATTCCCTCAGAATGAAGGATATGATGAATTAATAATAAAAAAATGGAGCTATGATGTTAAATGTTATTTCGCGTCCTCCTATGTATGATCAGGACGCTGTTCAGCCAATGAGAGATGAACTGTTGGCCGTAGGTATAAAAGAATTACTTACTGCTCAGGATGTTGATAGTTCATTGTCTGTCAAAGATGATAAAATTTCACTTGTTATGATAAATTCTGTCTGCGGCTGCGCTGCCGGAAGTGCTCGTCCCGGTATCTCGCTTGCACTTCAGAATGATAAAATCCCTGATAATTTGTATTCTGTTTTTGCAGGACAGGAAAGGGAAGCTGTTGAACGTGTACGTCATTACATTAAAAATTTCCCCCCATCTTCTCCTTGTGTTGCATTATTCAGAAACAGCGAGTTAATTTATTTCATGCAGAGAATGGATATTGAAGGGAATGATGCCGAATATATTGCAGGCCAACTTAAAGAAATATTTAGTGATGCCTGTACAAACCAGGGCCCGTCAGTTTCTCCGGAGGACTTTGCGAAGATAATGTATGCAAAACAGTGCGGTTCTAAAATTCCAATATTTAGGTCAATTAAATAAGTTTAATTAAAAATGAAATTCAGTGCACAGGAAGAATACGGTATAAGGTGCCTTCTCAGGATAGCGAAAGCAACGGCATCTAATGGACTTACTATTCCCGAGATAAGTCAGCTCGAAGGTCTCACTCCATCAAATGTTGGAAAGATACTCCGGATTCTTCGTATGGGTGGATTCATTGAAAGTGCACGTGGTCAGACCGGCGGCTATAAATTAGCTCATGCGCCAAAGGATATCATTGTCGGTGATGTCCTTTCGGCGCTTGGGGGAAAGTTATATGAAGATAGTTTCTGTTCAACACATGCCGGTGTAGAAAGCATCTGTAACAACTCAATCGATTGCTCCATCCGTTCCATGTGGAGCACAATTCAAAACCTACTCGATGGCGTCCTCTCCAAACTTACTTTAAAAGACTTAATCGGTAAGGACGAACTAATCCAAATAACAGTGTAATTGCTATTACCATGGTGCAGGGATCATTACCTGAAAATATTTTTCGAGTTTGTCATTCCCGTTCCAGTCCGCCGTGAAAAATCTTTGTACTTGTTTTATTGTAGCTTTGTCCTGATTTATCTATTTTCGCTCTGGAAATATCACAACTTATTATATATATACAATTTTGAAATTTATATTCATTTTCTTCTTCTTCAACATCCTGACTTATTGTCATTCAGGAGATACTCTAATGTTTCAAGCTGTCTGTATGATAAATGAAAATGGAGTTGATTATAAGAGCGTGGAAGTGGCGGATACATCTTTTTTGTCTGAGGGTGGATATATGCCCCATTGGCAGGAAATTTTCACTGGCGTGCCGACAAATATTTATGCCTTATCAATGAATTCTTTCAGAACTGAAAATTTGAGTTCGATTAGCATTCTTGCCGGTTCAACCGCTTTTCTTTTAGCTACTGATAAATTATCATATCATTTGGTCAAGAAAAATTATTTCCACAATAAAACATATCATCAATTAGCAAGTTATGCTGTTTGGATGGGAGATGGGAAAATAAATTTCGGGATAGCAGGTTTATTCTCAGCCTATGGGTTGCTATTTGAGGATAACATAGCATTGAGAACCGGAATACAATGTGCGGAATCGATTTTAAGTACAGGTCTGACAGTTCAGGTTTTAAAGAGAATAACCGGTAGGGAAAGTCCGGCTTCTTCTACAAGCCAATCTGGCAAATGGAGAATGTTTCCTAATCCGGAGAAATATCAAAAAGACCAGTCTAAATATTATTCCTTTCCGTCGGGACATTTATCTACCGCAGTTACAACCTTCACTGTAATTGCTGAAAATTATCCCGACAACCCATATATAAAACCATTAGGGTATCCTTTAATTGGCCTCCTTGGCGTTGGATTGGTTGCAAAGAACATGCATTGGTTCAGTGATTTCCCTCTTGCATATGCATTAGGATACAGTTTTGGAAAACTTATTACATCTGCCAATTTTTCAATTCATGGGAAAGAACAATCGTCGAATCCAATTAATATTTCTCTCATGCCAACATATATCAACGAAAGTGCGGGTGTTGGAATGATGGTTTCTTTTTAATATCCACCATCCCTTAATGGCGACACAACTACTTGACTTGCTCAATTAGGTGCATCCAAACATTGTCGTTATTTCAGAATCATCATCTTCTTTACATTTCTGAAATTTCCCGTATTAAGTTCGTAAAAATAGATGCCGCTTGAAAGTCCGTACGCGTCAAACCGGACTGAATAATTCCCCGGACCTTTGACCTCATTCACCAATGTTGACACAACCTCTCCTAAAATATTATAAACCTTCAAGCTGACATGTTCCTGATTTGCAATGCTGAACGAGATCGTCGTTGATGGATTAAAAGGATTCGGGTAATTCTGTAATAATTTGTAATTGACCGGAGTAAGATAATTGTTTTGTTTTATTCCCGTATAATTTCCGGAATACCGAAGCTTTAAAGTATCTAACCCTGCATATACTTCAGCCAGACTGTCGCCGATTGATATTCCATAAAAGACAGTAACCGAATCTCCCGGATAAATTCCCTTTGGTGCCTGTGATGTAATTGTAACCGATCCCATTGAATCAGAAAGAAACTGTCTGTCAAGCCCGTCATAATTCATTAGATGGTAATAAAGCGAATCTTTTTGGTAGCTATCAAAATACTCAAAAGAAGTTAGCGTTTCCAGGTTCCCCGATAAAAGTTCAAGCCCTACATGAGTTCGGTTATAGATATCAACAAAATTTGCGGTATCAACATATTGGACTGTATCATATCCATAAGTGTTATTGTTCTGAGCAACAGTTTCAGTGCCAATCATAGCATTCATAAATAAGGAATCTTTATTTATCACTGTAAACTTTATCAGCGCATAATTACTCCCTTCCCAGCCATATATTGTCGTTTTAACCAGTACGTTAGGTGGAAGGGGAGGATTGGTATATGAATTATCAAAAGCCCCGTATAATGCAGTGCTTGCACCAAAAGAACTATCTTGTATAAATCTGATTGTATCTGCAAAATTGGAATTGATATAATAATTAAAAACACTCGTGTCGCTTGTAGCAACAAGCGGTGTAAACCGCCAGATATTTAAAATTCCATTCTTGTCAAAAATCTGTATCCCTCCGTAAATATTCATTGTTACACCGATTTGACCAAGATTAAATCCTGAATCTGCAAGCGCTGAATATTTTAAAGTTCTCCTCTCCCTTTTGTCCTTTGGATTATTTGCAGGGAAAACTTCCCAAACTAATAATATTATTATGCTTAGAATAAAATATTTTTTCATCATGTTATCTTACTTTCCTTCTTCCAAAACTTCCTTGGTTTCTTTGGGCTTAATATAACCATCCTTTATCAGATTATCATCCGACCTGAAAAACTTAATAGTCACTGTGTAACTATTAAAATATCCGGTCGATTCTATCTTAAGACCATTAATCTCCTTGCTGAGTTTAACCGAGGAGCAAAGTTTGTTATCTGAAATCAGATCATTATCAAGCTTGCTCTTCTTTTCTGGAATGTTATTCAGTGCCCAATATACTCCCTTTTTTGCATTCTGAAGTGCAGTATCAATATCGCTTTCCAAATCACTTTGACCCGCTGTCGGGACAGATAACAATAAAAAGAGAAGTACCCACATATATTTCATAAAACCTCCACCGCTTATTATTCAAATTTAATGAGTTCACTATAAAAACCCAAAAATCTAGATGTTCCCAATTCTCCATTTCCCAACAGGTCAATAATCTGTATCCGGCAACAATATTTAGTTATTTTTCTTTATTTTTACCCCGCATCTCTTTTACATAAATATCAGGATTGTTCTCAATGGAATTAAAACTTGAAAAGTTAACCGGATTTAACGGTAGAAAAGGACCTTTGTTACTAATTATTATGGATGGCGTCGGTATCGGTAAGGAATATGATGGAAACGCTGTATTTATGGCCAAAACTCCCGTTTTAGATAAATTAATTAAATCACCTCTTTATGTTCAGTTAAATGCTCACGGTCCCGCTGTCGGTCTTCCCTCCGAAGACGATATGGGAAATTCTGAAGTCGGTCATAATGCTATGGGAGCAGGTCGTGTTTTTGCGCAGGGAGCAAAACTTGTAAATGCCTCCATCGAATCAGGTAAAATATTTCAGTCTGAAACCTGGCATAAAGTTGTCGATAAGGGATTAAATGGGGGCACCGTTCATTTCCTCGGTTTATTATCCGACGGAAATGTCCATTCACACATAACCCACTTATTTGCTCTGATAAACGAGTGCGCTAAAGAAAAAGTCGCAAGAGTTAGAGTTCACATCCTTCTTGATGGAAGGGATGTTCCCGGAAAGTCCGCGCTTAATTATATTAAACCTCTTGATGATCTACTAGCGAAGATTTCCTCTGAAAATAAATTTGATTATAAAATCGCTTCCGGCGGCGGCAGAATGAATGTTACTATGGATCGCTATGAAGCAGATTGGAATATCGTAAAACGCGGATGGGACGCTCATGTCCTCGGGATTGGAAGACCTTTCCATTCAGCCGAAGAAGCAGTGAAAACATTCTATGCTGAAGATGATAAAATGATTGACCAGTACATGGGTTCCTTTGTTGTTGTTGACGAAAAAGGCAAACCAGTCGGTACTATTAATGACGGCGATAGTGTTGTCTGTTTTAATTTCCGAGGTGACCGCTCTATCGAGATCTCCCGCGCTTTCGAAGAAAAAGATTTTACTAAATTCGACAGGCAAAGAGTTCCCGATGTCCTTTATGCAGGTATAATGGAATACGATGGCGATACACACATCCCGCATAACTACCTTGTATTCCCTCCTGAAATAGACAGAACAATAAGTGAATACCTCTGCGCGGAACACGTAAAAACTTTCGCAGTTACTGAAACTCAAAAATTTGGTCATGTCACTTATTTCTGGAACGGTAACCGCTCCGGTTATATAGATGCCTCTCTCGAAAAATATATCGAAATAGAATCTGATAAAATACAATTCGATCAGGCGCCTAAAATGAAAGCTGCTGAAATTACGGATGCAACTGAAAAATTGTTAAGATCAGGCGAATATAGATTTGGCAGGATTAACTATCCAAACGGCGATATGGTAGGTCATACCGGTAATTTTGATGCCGCAGTTGTTGCTGTGGAAACAGTAGATGATTGTCTGGGAAAACTCTTAAAGGTTATTGATGATTTAGGCGGGATTGCTCTTGTCACCGCAGATCATGGCAATGCAGATGAAATGTATACTGTTGATAAAAATGGTAAAAAGACTCCTAAAACTTCCCATACACTAAACCCGGTTCCGTTTGCAATTTATGACCCAGGTTTTAAGAATGAATATAAAATGGCCGATATTAAAAACCCCGGTCTGTCTAATATCGCTTCTACAATATTGAACCTTTTGGGGTACAAAAAGGTAGATGATTATGACCCTTCTCTAATAACATTTATTTGATTTTGAATGAAATTAGACTTGACTTTCAACATGAAAATATCAATTTTTTCTAAACCTTTTTTACAAACATGCAAAAGCGAGTCCTTCATGCTTAGAAAATCACTGACGGCTGTTACTTTAGCAATCATTTTCTTTTTACCTCAGGTAAATGCTCAAACAGTAATCGGTAAATACGCAGGCGAATTTCTATCAATCGGTGTTGGTGGCAGACCCCTTGGAATGGGCGGCGCTTATGTGGCTATTTCAAATGATGTTACCGCCGGTTATTACAACCCCGCCGGACTTGCGCAATTAAACTATCCCGAAATTTCTCTTATGCACGATTCCCGCTATGCCAATCTTATAAATTATGATTATGCCGGTTTTGCAATCCCTTTTAATAATGATATGAGCTTCGGACTCAGTATTATGCGCCTCGGAATTGATGGTATCCCCGATACACGTAATGCTGCTGTTGGTAACATAGTTGATCCCACTGACCCTAACTTCAGATTAAATACCGATTTAATTACTTCCTTCAGTGACCAGGATTGGGCTTTTTATCTAACGTTCGCTAAAAAACAAACTGAAGACTTTTCATGGGGCGCTAATGTTAAAATAATTTATCGCTCCATTGCCGAATATTCTGCTTATGGAATCGGCTTCGATGCAGGTGCGATGTACAAGGTCTTCGATAAATTTACCGTTGGTGCTAATATCCAGGATGTTACAACTACGATTGTTGCCTGGAGTACCGGCTTGAATGAACTGATAACTCCGACACTTAAAGTTGGTGGTGCTTATCAGGTTAACTTTCTCGGCGGTATTATAACTCCTGCTCTTGATGTTGATATAAGATTCGAAAACAGAAAGTACGCGGCAGAAGCTTATATCGGACCGGTTAGTTTTGATGGGCACTTCGGATTTGAATATAACTTCAGGAATATTTTTGCGGTTAGGGCTGGTTATAATGATGTTAAACAATTTACTGTCGGCGCAGGAATTAAACTCCCGAAACTAAATATCGATTATTCGTTTGCCCACTTCAATGGATCAACTGATGATTACCTTGGCGACACTCACAGAATTTCTTTGATGCTTACTCTTGAAGAACCAAGATTCCTAAGAACCGGATTATAATATCCTATTTAATTACGCCGGTTCTTCCTCATCTGTTAATCAGTTCCAGTAGAGTATTTAACAATAAATCGTTCTCAACCGGTTTGGTTAGATAAACATCCACGCCCGCATTCATCGCATTATCTTTGTCCCGCTTGAAAGCATGGGCTGTAAGGCAGACAACCGGTATGTTTGCATATTTCGGCATCGATCTTAATTCTTTTGTTAGCTCCAGACCGTTCTTCTTTCCCCTTAAAGAAATATCCATTAAAATAATATCAAACCGTGAGTTCTTTATGCACTCATAAAAACTATTCTCTGAATCACATGTTTCCACTTCAAACGTTCTTTTAAGAAAAAGTTCAAGAAATTTCTGATTCTCAAAATCATCTTCCGTTATAAGAATACGGGGTCTTATTCCTTCATTCATAATTCTTCCAAATAATCCGGTTTGTACATTAGGTCACTTGTTTTTAATCTCAAATGTTTTCCTGTAACTATTCCTGTCTGGATATCCTATTTAAATTAAATATTAACAATGGATTATCCTCTTTGAAAATTACAAATATAACACCGATTAAAGCCTCAACTATTGTGGTGATATAAAAGTATATATATGAATCAGAGATACCGGAAACCAGAGTTATATATTTACTTATAGTAGTAAGCTCACAAAAAATAATTAAAAACAAAAACAAGTAAAATTTCTTCTCAAGGATAAAAGCAATAATAAGTCTCTGGAATAAAAGGATAAAAATTACCAGATGAATTATTCCTGTAAGATAAACTTGAAATGCCGGCAAAAGGACATTCCAGTTTATTGATGATGCGGCAATAAATATTGCCCCATATAAATATATATATTTTTTGAATTTTTCCTTGCTTAACAAATAGAATATTGTTAATAATCCGAATGAAATATAAAATGCATTGGATTCAATATTAAGGAAATCCCGGGATATAATTGATGTAATCACATCGTCCAAACCCATAAAGAGAAAATAGTAAAAATATTCACCCTTGTACTGCCTGAATGGAATTGCCAGAAAAATAACGGGCACAAAATATTGTAAAAATATTCTCATATTTATAAAGTTCTATGTTAATTTATATAATTAAAAATAGACATATCGAATTCAATCTACTATTTTAAGAAATAAATTATAGAATAAAAAACTTTTGGTTCCTCAATTTTTCCCGGAAATAGTTTATCTTTATATTATGGAAATGAATATGTCTAACATGAAAAAATTTATTGTCGTCGGTGACCGGGTTCTGATAAGACCGGAATCTGAGTCCGGCAAAACTCAAAGCGGTCTTTATCTCCCTCCGGGTGTTTCTGAAAAGGAGAGAGTGCAGAGTGGCTATATTCTTAAGGTCGGTCCAGGCTATCCTATTCCTGCTAATGTTGACGAAGAGCCATGGAAAGAAAAAAAAGAAGCTGTTAAATATATTCCACTCCAGGCAAAAGAAGGTGACCTTGCTATCTTCCTAAGGAAAGAAGCATTCGAAATCGAATTCGATAAGGAAAAATTCTTAATTGTCTCCCAGTCAGCTATACTCCTGATTATAAGAGATGACGATTTAGTCCTTTAACCTTCAGATTATTCCTGGTCATGCCGAACAACCCCTTTGTCTGTAATGACATTTGTGTTTATTCTGAAACAGTCCGTCCTTGTGAAGAGTTATGCCTTTCCTTATTTTTCATTATTCCATCTTTCCGATATTGATAAATCACATCATTAAAAAAACCACATTTAATGTCTGCTACTTATTACGCATTTACCCCCATTTTTTGTATTTTACCCCAATAAACCGATTTATTACTAATTCTAAGGCACGAAATGGCAGCAAATTTTGATATGATAAAAAAAACATATTCTGGATTTAAAGTTAATGTTGAAAATGCACGCAAAATATTGGGGCGTCCCCTAACTTATGCAGAAAAAGTTTTATATGCACATCTTTGGAATAAACCAACCGTTGAATTAAAAAGAGGTACGGATTATGCTGATCTTGCCCCTGACCGTGTTGCAATGCAGGATGCCACAGCTCAAATGGCTCTCCTGCAATTTATGTCAGCAGGTAAAAAAACTACCGCCGTTCCTTCAACAGTTCACTGCGACCACCTGATTCAGGCTCAGGTTGGTGCAAAGGAAGATCTGCTTCGCGCCAATCAGGAAAACAAGGAGGTTTACGATTTCCTTGAAAGTATATCTCAAAAATATGGAGTCGGTTTCTGGAAACCGGGTGCAGGTATTATTCATCAGGTTATTCTTGAAAATTATGCCTTCCCCGGCGGAATGATGGTCGGTACAGATTCTCATACACCAAATGCCGGCGGACTTGGAATGATTGCAATCGGTGTCGGCGGTGCTGACGCTGTTGACGTTATGGCCGGCATGCCATGGGAACTTAAGTGGCCTAAAATTCTGGGCATAAAACTAACAGGTAAAATGAGCGGGTGGACTTCTGCAAAAGATATTATCCTGAAATTAGCAGGGATGCTTACTGTAAAAGGGGGAACCGGCGCGATAGTTGAATACTTCGGCGATGGCGTTTCTTCAATTTCCTGCACAGGTAAAGCAACTGTCTGCAATATGGGCGCTGAAATAGGCGCGACAACTTCTCTCTTCCCGTTTGACGAAAAAATGGCCGTATATCTTAGAATAACCGGCAGAGCCGATGTCACTGCTCTCGCTGAAGGTATGGCTGATCAGCTTATGGCTGATCCCGAAGTTTATCAGTATCCTGAAAAATATTATGATCAGGTATTTGAAATTAATTTATCTGAACTTGAACCACATATTAATGGTCCATTCACTCCCGATAAAGCCTGGCCAATTTCAAGAATGAAAAAAGCAGTAAAAGAATTTGGCTACCCCGAAACAATAGATGTTGCCCTGATTGGAAGCTGTACTAACTCAAGCTATGAAGATATTGACCGCGCTGCTTCGATTGCACGTCAGGCTATGAACAAAGGCTTTAAAGCAAAATCCCGGTTCACTATAACCCCCGGATCCGAGCAGGTCAGAGCTACAATTGAAAGAGACGGACAACTTGATACCCTTACAAAATTCGGCGGTCTGGTTCTCGCAAATGCCTGCGGTCCATGCATTGGCATGTGGAAGAGAATGGATATGAAAACCGGAGTGAAGAATACTATCGTAACTTCGTTCAATAGGAATTTTGCTAAAAGAAATGACGGCAATCCTGATACACTAGCATTTGTTGCTAGTCCTGAACTTACAACTGCATTAGCGATTGCAGGAAAACTAACTTTCAATCCCATCACAGATTCTCTTCTGAATGACAAGGGAGAAAAAGTAAAACTTGATTCTCCGACCGGTGAGGAACTTCCACCCAACGGATTTGATTCAATGGGAGCCGGTTTTATCCCTCCTTCGGACGATGGTTCTAAGGTTGAAGTTAAAGTTGATCCTGAAAGTGAACGACTGCAGTTATTAAAACCATTTGCTCCCTGGGATGGAAAGGATTTTGTCGACATTCATGTTTTATTGAAAGCAAAAGGGAAATGTACAACTGACCATATTTCAATGGCTGGTCCTTGGCTGAAATACAGGGGACATCTTGACAATATTTCCAATAACATGTTTATCGGTGCAATAAATGCTTATACTGATGATCCCGGGAAAGTGAAGAATCTCATTACCGGCGAGTATAAAACAATTCCCGAAGTTGCTCGTGAATATATAGCTGAAGGAATTTCCTGGGTCGTTATTGGTGATGAAAATTATGGTGAAGGTTCCAGCCGTGAACACGCGGCAATGGAACCCAGGTTCCTGGGGGGCAGGGCTATTATTGTAAAAAGTTTTGCAAGGATACATGAGACAAACCTTAAAAAACAAGGTATGCTTCCTCTTACATTTGATAATCCAGATGATTACAATAAAATTCAGGAAGATGACAATGTAAGTATAATCGGTTTGACTGAACTTGCTCCCAATAAACAGCTAAAACTTCTTATTAAACATCGGGACAGTTCTACTGATGTTGCAATGCTCAATCATACTTTTAATGAATCCCAGATTGCATGGTTCAAAGCCGGCTCCGCTTTAAACCTCATTGCCCAATCTAATAAATAAAATTTATTAACCCAGGAGGTTTTCCCTAACCTCCGAGGTTTACGCTTCAATTATGCTTATTTTTGAGTGTTTTATTAACTAAAGTATTAAATGGTATTTCTAAATCCTGCTGTTTTATTCGGACTGTTAGCTGCCTCAATCCCCGTTTTAATTCACCTTTTCAATTTAAGGAAATTAAAAAGGATAGAGTTCAGCACACTTGCCTTCCTGAAAGAGCTTCAGAAAAATAAGATCAGGAAAATTAAACTTAAACAGTGGCTGCTTCTTGTTCTGCGGGTTTTAATTATCCTGTTTTTGATTACTGCATTTGCTCGCCCGACACTTGAGGGAGTTGCTATTGGAGGCACTACCTCCGCCGCAAAAACAACAGCCGTATTCATTCTTGACGACACCTACAGCATGTCCGTAGTCGATGGAAAAGGTTCTTATTTTAATCAGGCAAAAGGAACCATTCAGGAACTTCTCCGTCAATTACAGGAAGGGGATGAAGCTGTGCTTATTCTTGTTTCAGATAAAAGCAAAGAAAATATTATTCCTACCTCAAATCTTAAAGAATTCTCTAAAACAATTGAAAATGTTCCATTGTCATATTCTTCAGGGACAATCCATGCCGCTATAATCAAGGCAGGTGATTTGCTTTCAAGGTCAAAGAATTTTAATAAGGAAATTTATCTTCTTTCTGATTTCCAGTCGGGTTCGCTTGGGAAAGAAGATACATATTCAGACTTAAGCAGTATCCTGAATAATAAGATAAAATTGTATGCATTTAATTATTCCGGAAAAGAAGTTTATAACATAGGCATTGATGATCTGAAATTAAACACGCAGATCTTTGAAAAGAACAAACCGGTTAATTTTGCTGTTACAATAACAAATTATTCAAGGAAATCTGCACCGAATGTTGTTGTCTCACTATTCCTTAATGGCGAAAGAAGTGCACAGCAGAGCGTTCCCCTTGCTGGTGGTGAAACAAAGATGTTGAATATGGATGCCGTGCCGAAACAAACCGGCTTTGTTAATGTTGTAGCCGATCTTGAGGATGACGAAATAATGCAGGATAACAGAAGATATATCAACATGTTTATCCCCAAGGAAGTCCCTGTAATTATTTTCGCTGATAACCAGAAGGATGCTGATTTTATACAGCTTGCTCTGGATGCCTCAAATGAAAATTCTGCTCTGAAAATTACATCCCGGAATCTAAATCAGATATCTTCCTATAATTTGAACGAATATAATGCAGTAATATTGATTCCAACAGGGAATACACCAAACCCTGAAAGAATTAAATCATATCTGCAGCAAGGCGGCGGCTTGATTTTATTTCCCGGCTCTTCGCCAAATATCCAGAACTTTCAGTCGACAATGCTGAATCTAGGTCTCCCTTCTATTCAGGGATTTGCGGGGAATGTTAACGATCCGTCTAACCCCGTGGGCTTTGAGAATGTGGAATATAACCACCCTCTTTTTCAGAATATTTTCCTGAAAGAGGATAAAAAGAAAATTGAATCCCCCGATATCTATGCACATTATAAATTTACAACAATGGGAAAAGGACAGAATATTATTTCACTCCTGGACGGCTCATCATTTTTAAGTGAATATAAACTGGGGAAGGGAAATATTCTTATTTATAATACTTCACCGGTTTTAAGCTGGAGCAATTTCCCGTTGAAAAGTATTTTTGTCCCCCTGATTAACAAATCAGTATTTTATGTCTCATCAAAAGACAGGAATCAGAATACTTTTATTGCCGGTGAAAATGCTGATATAAATATAGCGTCCTCCGGCTCTGCCCAAATAAAAATTATTAAACCGGATAAATCAGAAGAGTATATAAATCTTGAGAACCAACGTACCGGAAGTTATATGACATATAACAAAACAAATATTGCTGGTAATTATGAAATTTATTCGGGCGATAAACTTATTGAAGAAATCTCTGTTAACCCTGATCCGTCTGAATCAAAAACTACTTACCTTACATTTAGTGATTTTAAAGATTATCTGAAGAAACTGAATTTTAAGGGAAAGTTTATACCCATTAGCAAAGATGAGAACCCTGTTAAAATAGTCCTGCAGTCACGCTATGGTTCCGAGTTATGGCGTTATTTTGCAGTGGTTGCATTGATTCTGGCACTTGTTGAAATAACAATTGCACGTAATACAAAAAAAGAACTTGATACTGTATAACAAATAATTTACTTTAAAGGAAAAACAAAATTTAGATGATAGACATCCCCAAAAAGACAACCGAACGGGCAATATTAGTAGCATTAAACACAAAAGATCTTACCAGAGAAATCGTTGATGAACATTTAAATGAACTTGAAGAACTGGCAATAACAGCAGGGGCTTTAACAATTTTGAGAATTACACAGGATAAATATTCAACCGACCCCAGGTTATATCTAGGGAAAGGGAAAGCTGAAGAACTTGCTGCTTATGCTGAAGAGCATGAAGTTGATTTAGTGATTTTTGATGATGATCTTTCACCGGTTCAGGTTAGAAACCTGGAGAATCTTGTTAAAAAGAAAATTGTTGACCGCAGCGGCCTTATACTTGACATCTTTGCTTCACGCGCTAAAACTAAGGAAGCAAAAACTCAGGTGGAACTTGCCCAGCTTCAGTATATGCTGCCCAGATTAACAAGAGCGTGGACGCATTTGTCTAAACAATTCGGCGGTATAGGGACCAAAGGTCCCGGTGAGACACAGATTGAAACAGATCGTCGTATTATCCGTACAAGAATAAGACTGCTTAAAGAAAAACTTGAAAAGATAGAATCTGTAAGAGTGACTCAAAGCCAAAACAGACTGGATTTTATCCGCATCTCCCTGGTAGGGTATACTAATGCAGGTAAATCAACTTTATTCAATCTGCTTACTAATGCAGGAGTATTTGCTGAAGACAAATTATTTGCAACTCTTGATTCAACTACCCGCAGTGTTGAAATAGGTAAGAATGAAAAAATACTTATCAGCGATACTGTGGGATTTATTCGCAAACTGCCTGCACATCTTGTAGCATCATTTAAAAGTACGCTTAATGAAGTGAGAGACGCTGATATAATTATTCATTTAATAGATCTATCCCACGATTTCTTCGAGGATCATATCAAAGTTGTTGAAGAAACTATGAAAGAGCTTCAGTGCGGCGATAAAGTTCAGCTAATGGTTTTTAACAAAGTAGATCTAGTAACAGATAAACATAGAATTGCTTTTGTAAAGAACAAGTATAATGATAGCGTAATAATTTCGGCTGCAAGGGGAATAAATATTACTGCCTTAAAGAAAAAATTAAATGAACTTGTGCAAAGTTCGTTTGTTGAAGAAAAAGTATCACTTGATATTGCTGATTCCAGAACAGCCGCAAAGATCCATTCACTGGCGGAAGTTGTATCCACCAAATATGTTGATAACACAGTTCATATTACATATAAAACTAACAAAGAAAATTCTGCTAAAATAAAGAAATTGGTTTATGGCAAATAACATACTTATTGTTGACGGCGAGTCATTAACTTTAGAAAATATTGAAACATTCCTTAGTGAAAATCAGAAAGTTGGACTATCTGAACTTTCTAAAAAGAATGTAAACCGTTCGAGGGCATTGATTGATAAATGGGTTGAATCAGGTGAAGTGATTTACGGTGTTACAACCGGATTCGGTGAATTTGCCAATGTATCTATTTCCAAAGAAGATATCCGCCAGCTTCAGGAAAATCTTATCCTAAGCCATGCTGTAGGATGCGGTGATAACCTCCCTCCGGTGATAGTTAAGATAATGATGCTGCTTCGAGTAAATGCTCTGGCAAGAGGATATTCCGGTATACGTCTTTCTACTCTTGTACTTTTAACCGGGATGATCAATAATAATATTATTCCGGTTGTTCCCTCCCAGGGTTCGGTTGGATCAAGCGGTGACCTTGTTCCTCTTGCTCATCTTGTTACAGCAATGATAGGGAAAGGATTTGTGCAGGTATTTGAGAATGAAATAGACAATAAATTTACAGATGAGAAAATAATTCCTTCTTCTGAAGCATTTAAGAGATTCGGATTTAAGCCTGCTGTGCTTGAAGCCAAGGAAGGACTAGCATTAATAAATGGCACTCAGATGATGACGGCATTTGCCGTGTTAATTTCAATCAGGGCCAGGAAACTCAATAAACTCGCTGATATATCAGCTTCGCTTACGCACGAAGCATTGCGCGCGACAGATAAAGCTTTTGATCCGAAACTTCATAAACTTCGTCCTTTCCCGGGACAGATAGCAACTGCCGAAAATGTACTTGCAATGATCAGTGAAAGTGAGGTCCGGAAATCCCATATTCTCAACGACCCGCGAGTGCAGGATGCATATTCAATCAGATGTGTCCCACAGATTCACGGTGCCTCACGGGATACGATTACTTATGTTGTCTCGCGTGTTGAGATTGAGATAAATTCGGTTAATGATAATCCGATAATTTTCCCTGAAACCGAGGAACATATTGAGGGGGGAAATTTCCACGGACAATCGATGGCGCTTGTAATGGACTTTATGGGTATAGCCCTCTCAGAACTTGCAAATGTTTCAGAACGTAGAATTGAAAGGATGGTCAACGGCGCATTGAGTCACGGGCTTCCCAGGTTCCTTACAAAGCAGGGTGGACTAAACTCAGGGTTGATGATTGCTCAATACACGGCCGCAAGTTTAGTTTCAGAAAATAAAGTCCTGTCTCACCCGGCAAGCGTGGATTCGATCCCTACCTCAGCAAACCAGGAAGACCATAATTCCATGGGGTCGATTGCAGCGCGCAAATGCTACCAAATTATGCAGAACCTTGAGAATGTTTTATCTATAGAGCTAATGACGGCAGCCCAGGGACTTGAATTTCTTAAACCTTTGAAATGGGGTATAGGTACAACTGCCGCTTACAATGAAATCAGAAGAGTGGTGCCGCCATTAGAGAATGACCGGCTGCTGTATGATGATGTTAAAAAGATAAACCGACTTGTAAAAGAAGACACTATATTGAATAGTGTGGAGAAAATAGTTACTCTGAATTAATGATTTGACTTTATTATATTTTTATTTTATAATTGATTTTAGCGGTTCATAAGTTCAGAATCGATTAATGGGGAGTGACAAAAAGGAAGTTGTCGGTTCGCTAAAGTTCGCTTAGTTTCGCTAAAGTTCGCTAAATCCGCATTATCTCCAATCATTCCCTAAGCAATCTCCCGTCTAAACCTAACCCGCGGCGTACTTACAATCAAAAAGATGGTAATTTGTGTACTATTGAGGTATCAGTCCACCGGGACATTTACAGAAGTTGACTGCCGTACAATTTGAAATAATAATTTATAAAGTTAAGTTTGTAATAATCAACCGGGAATAATAATGGAATTTGTTTATATAATATTAGCACTTTTAATAGGCGGAATAATTGGATGGCTGGCATTCAAAGCTAAAGCCGGAGCAAATAAAGGGATTTCCCCGGAAGCAGCAGCAGCTCTTAATGAACAGATAAACAATCTTAACAAAGAAAAAAGCGCCGCGCTTGCAAAGAACGAGATCCTTCAGGAAAATCTTAATTCAGTAACACTTCAATTGAAAGAGGAAAGGAATAAATTTCTAACTCTCAATTCGGATTATTCGTCTCTTAAATCTGATTTTGGTAATCTTCAGGAAAAACTAGCGACACAGAAGGATGAAGTTGAGCAGCTACAGAAAAAATTTACTACTGAATTTGAGAATCTTGCGAACAAAATACTTGAGGAAAAGAGTAAGAAGTTCACTGAACAGAACAAGGACAACATTAATAACATTCTGAATCCTTTAAGCGAAAAGATTGCCAGCTTTCAGAAGAAAGTCGAAGATGTTTATGTAAACGATACAAAAGAAAGGGCAGGTTTAGCGCAGCAAATACTACAGCTTCATGACCTTAACATGCAGATGAGTAAAGATGCAAATAATCTTACAAAAGCATTAAAGGGAGAAAGTAAGACACAAGGGAACTGGGGAGAGTTTATACTTGAGAGTATATTGGAAAAATCCGGTTTGGTTAAAGGGACTGAGTATCAGCTACAGGAAAGTCATTTAGCTGAAGACGGTAAAAGATTTCAACCGGATGTGATAATTAATTTGCCTGAAAACAAACATATTATTATTGATTCCAAGGTTTCTTTAACTGCTTATGAGAAATATATTTCGGAAGAGGATGATGATATTAGACAGGTAAGTTTGAAAGAACATATTTCATCAATAAAAAAACATATAGCAAGTCTTAGCTCCAAGAATTATCAGAACCTTTATAATATTAATAGTCCTGATTTTGTACT
>Ga0182027_10006656_pt1 | contig 17233 bp, 10 predicted proteins | sample 712E1DmetaG_FD_121300 | JGI IMG/M metagenome (GOLD analysis project Ga0182027, IMG submission 121300) | Permafrost microbial communities from Stordalen Mire, Sweden - 712E1D metaG (Illumina Assembly) | ecosystem: Environmental > Terrestrial > Soil > Wetlands > Permafrost | place: Sweden... | reverse complement strand
GTAATTGCACACTTACTTTCGATATTATTCCACAAGCAATTAATGATGATTATGATTTTCTGCTGTTCAGATATACAGGCAACGAAAATGATTTCTGCAACAAAATAAAATCACATGCGCTCAAACCCATTCGTTCCTGTATTTCAGCAAATGATAAATCTATTGATTCCAGGACAGGACTGTCCGTGGATGCTAAAGATGAATTCATAAAAGCCGGTTACGGAAAATCATACAGCAAGGCTTTGAAAATAAAAAAAGGCGAAATCTATTATTTGATTTTAGACAATGTTCACGAAAATGGCAGCGGCCATACTTTGAAGTTACATTATTCGGGATGCGAAAAGCCTGTTGTCCCTGTTCAGCCACAAACATCCATGCTGAGCCTGACAGTAGTGGATAAAGTGACAAGTGAAATGATTAATGCAGAAATAAAAATAACCGGTTACGGTCATGTGCCTGAAGATTCGGTGTTTGCCGGAAAAGATCTTAGTGCATGCATGGTTCCTATGGAACAGGGGAAAACATATCTGATCAATGTCTCAGCAAAAGGTTATATGCTGTATTCCACTACAGTGAAGTCTCCACCCAAGGGAACGACCACGCTGGTTGCTTCGCTGGAAAAAATTGAAGCGGGTAAATCCATTGTGTTTGACAATATTTATTTCTATGGAGGATCGGCAGATTTTCTTCCCAGTTCAAACACCGCTCTTGAAGCACTGCTTAAATTTATGCAGGACAATCCAACAGTAAAAATTGAAATACAGGGGCATATCAACTGGCCCATGGGAGGCGAAAATATTCCTGAAAACTATCAGCCCCTTTCCGAAAACAGAGCAAAGACCGTTTTTAATTATCTGGTGACGAATAATATTGCAGCAAGCCGAATGAAACATAAAGGTTACGGCAACAGCAAAATGGTTTATCCCAACCCTGTAAGTGAAGTTGAGAATCAGATGAATCGCCGCGTAGAAATAGTGATCCTTCCGGACTGATTTGGTGGTTTAAAATATAATATTACCTTTGCAACTTATTATTAATTATTTACTTACACAGACACACATGAAGGTAATGCAAATATTTTTGGCGATTGTGCTGTTGTTTTCTGCAAAACTTCTATCTGCTCAGACTAAGATCGAACTCTCAGGAAAAGCCACTTATTATTCTGATCATTATCAAGGTCGTTTTACTTCAAGTGGCGAACGCTACGATATAAACAAATATACCTGCGCTCATGCTTCACTGCCATTTGGCATCTGGCTGAAAGTTACCAGCCTGAAAAATAATAAGGTTGTCATTGTTAAAGTGAACGACCGCTGCGTTTATAATAAAACCCGCATTCTTGATCTATCAAAACGAGCCGCAAGAGAACTCGATTTACTGGTGGCTGGTGTAGCAAATGTGAAAATCGAATCGGTTTCTGATACAGTGGGTTTAGCGTGGGTTAAAGAAAGACTGGAAAATAACAAAGTGGTTCCGGCAGCTAATCCGCCACAACTGGCTTGCGGTTTTTATGATAAAGATTTTAAAATTTCCCAACCAAAAGGTTATGGGGTTCAGGTAGTTTCTTTAAAGAATCTGGATATTCTCTCAAAAGAACTGGAAGCTTATGATCTGAAGTACCACGAAGCGATTAATATCAAAGTTAAATATTTTAAACTGGAAAAATACCATGTGATTATTCTTGGTGAATTTGCATCAAGAAAAGACGCAGTAGCCCTGCAATCAAAACTCATCAGCGAATTCAGCGATTGTATGGTAGTGAGATTTGATGAACTTTAGAAAAGCATCTGAAAATTTTATCACCGGATCACTGCCCCCAGTTTCTCAGCATAAGCAATCATCATTTTATTCATGATCTTTTCTATTCTTTCATCGGTGAGTGTTGACTCAAAGTCCTGAAGGATGAAAGATACGGCATAGGATTTTTTGCCGGTTTCAATTTTATTGCCTTCATACACATCAAATAATCCGACACTTCTCAAATATTTCTTTTCAGTAGCATAAGCCAGCTTTTCAATCTCGGCAAAACTGGTTTTTTTGTCAAGCAATAATGCAAGGTCACGGCGGACTTCAGGGAATTTTGGTAATTCTCTGAACTTGATATTATCTGTTTTCACATGCTTCATCAAAGAACTCCAGTTAATATCGGCATAAAAAACAGATTGTTTAATATCAAACCCTGCCAATACCTGTTGATTAAGCATTCCAAGCTCTGCAATGATTTCATTATTTTTTTTATACTGCATGCCTTCACTGAAAATTTCATTTTCAATTGGTTCAGCATTGAATAATGAAATATCTATGCCTGCCTTTTTGAAAACTGCATCCACGAATGATTTCAATAAATAAATATCGCTTTTCTCCTCTCTGTTATACCAACTTTCTGGTTGTTTTCTTCCACTGATGAATATTGCGAGATGAGCGAATTCAGTATATTTTTTTAATCCTTCCCTGTTTGCATTATGATGATATGTATTCCCGAACTCATACATTTTCAGATCGGATGCTTTGCGGTTTTGATTATAGGCAATGGTTTCCAAACCACCGTATAGCAAGGTCTGGCGCATCACATCCAATTCCCTGCTTAAAGGATTTAAAATATGTACACAATGTTTTTCATCAAATAAAGAATTATTCAAATAATACTGCGACTTCGTAAGCGAATTGCACATGATCTCATAAAAACCATTATTACTTAAATAATCTGAGATCATATTCTGCACATGATCTTTATCGGGCTTCTCAGCATAATTAAGCGAAAGCCTTACCGATTCAGGAACTTCCACATTATTGTAACCATAAATCCGGAGAATTTCTTCAATCACATCCGCTTCTCTTTTCACATCCACCTTAAAAGGTGGAACCGAAATATTCAGACCTTCAGTATTTTCAGAAATGATTTTTATTCCTAAAGATGTAAGAATCGACCTGATCATTTTGTGATCGATACTTTTACCTATCAGCGCATCAACATTGGCAAATGCAATTTTAATTTCTGTCCATGTCACTGGAGTTGGATAAACATCCACGATCTCTGATGAAATTTTTCCACCGGCAATTTCTCTGATCATTGAAGATGCTCTTTTCAATGCAAACACAGTTATTTCGGGATCACTTCCTCTTTCGAAACGAAATGAAGCATCAGTTTTTAATCCATGATGCTTTGAAGTCCTGCGTATATGGCCTGATTCAAAACAAGCACTTTCTAGAAAGACATGTTTTGTTTTTTCATGTATTCCTGATTTAATGCCTCCGAAAACCCCCGCAATGCACATTCCATCTTCAGCATTACAGATCATCAGGTCATCTCTTTTGAGTTCTCTTTCCTGCTCATCCAAGGTAATGAACTTTTTTCCTTCAGGAAGTTTTTTAATAATAACCTTATTGCCTTTTATTTGATCTGCATCAAAAGCGTGAAGCGGCTGCCCTGTTTCATGAAGCACAAAATTTGTAATATCCACAATATTATTTATCGGTCGCAAACCAATTGCTTTCAGTTTATTTTGCAACCATGCAGGAGAATCTTTTACTTCAATATCAGAAATAGTGATTCCTGAATATCGCGTACAGGCATCTTTATCTTCAATTACTACATCAATATGCCTTGAATCATCATCAACAGAAAACCCATCTATTGATGGCAATTTCACTTCTGATTTAATTTCATTGACATTCAGCACTGCGGACAGATCGCGCGCTACACCGAAATGAGAAGCAGCGTCAATACGGTTTGGTGTTAATCCTATTTCAAAAACAATATCATCTTCTATATTAAAATATTCTTTTGCCGGTGTTCCGACTTTTGCATCAGCATTAAGCACCATGATCCCTTCATGTGAAACACCCAGTCCCAATTCATCTTCGGCACAGATCATTCCCTCAGAAACCTCACCGCGTATCTTTGATTTCTTAATTACAAAATCTCCTTTTTCGGAATAAATAATTGTTCCAATGGTTGCTACAACCACTTTTTGTCCGGCAGCCACATTTGGCGCACCACAAACAATATTCAGCAGTTCTTCTTTACCAATATTTACGGTAGTTAAACTTAATTTATCTGCATCAGGATGTTTTACATTAGTAACAACTTCGCCAATTACAAAGCCTTCAAGCCCGCCTTTTACGGATTGATAATTTTCCGTTCCTTCCACTTCCAGGCCGCAATCAGTGAGGTATTTTGCAGCTTGTCCTGCATCAGGTGTGGCAGATAAATATTGTGTAAGCCAATTATATGAAATCTTCATTCGGATTTATTTTGGAAAACAAAATTAATGAAATTGTGCGAGCTGGAGTGAACGATCAGCTTATTTTACTCCAATCGGTTTTATGTTTATTGAGAAAATTCAGTTGTTGCACAATTCGCAAATTACTTTCTGACTTCAGCAAGGGATCATTTTTTAGTAAAACGATCGCCAAGGTTCTGGCATAATGCAATATTTTCTCATCCTTAACAATATCAGCAATTTTCAGATCGAGGATTCCGCTCTGCTGTGTTCCTTCAATATCGCCGGGACCGCGTAATTTCAGATCCACTTCAGCAATTTCAAAACCATCATTACTCCTGACCATTACCTCAAGGCGTTTTTTGCTATCGGATGTTAGTTTATTTCCAGTCATTAATATGCAATATGATTGGTCGGCTCCTCTTCCAACCCTGCCGCGTAACTGATGCAATTGCGATAGACCGAAACGTTCGGCATTTTCAATTACCATGACACTGGCATTGGGTACATCAACGCCCACTTCAATCACCGTGGTAGAAACCAGAATCTGTGTTTCTCCTTTAATGAAGCGCTGCATCTCATAATCCTTATCCTTTGATTTCATTTTTCCATGCATTATGCCTATAGCATAATCAGGAAGAGGGAACTCTCGTGACAGACTTTCATAACCATCCATTAAAAATTTCAGGTCCAGTTTTTCCGACTCATTGATCAAGGGGTAAACAATATAAATCTGGCGCCCCTGCTTGATCTGCGCTCTGATAAAGCCAAACAATTTTAACCTTGCCGAATCAAAATAATGATTTGTTTTCACCGGTTTTCTTCCGGGAGGTAATTCATCTATCACAGAAACATCAAGGTCACCATACAATGTCATGGCCAGTGTTCGCGGGATTGGGGTAGCAGTCATTACCAAGATGTGTGGAGGAACTATATCATTCTTTGTCCATAGTTTTGCTCTTTGCGCCACACCAAAACGATGTTGCTCATCAATGACCACAAGACCCATGCGATGAAACTGCACACTTTCCTCAATTAATGCATGGGTACCAATCAAAATATTTATTTCTCCATTTTGTAAAGCAGCATGTATCTCTTTTCTCTTTGCAGCTTTTGTAGAACCTGTGAGCATTGCAACTTTCAGCCCCAATCCTTCTACAAATTTCGAAAAGGTTTCGAAATGCTGATTGGATAATATTTCTGTCGGTGCCATCATACAGGCCTGATATCCATTGTCAATTGCAATAAGCATCGACATTAATGCCACCATGGTTTTTCCGCTTCCCACATCGCCTTGCAGCAATCGGTTCATTTGTTTTCCCGAACCAAAATCAGCGCGGATTTCTTTGATTACTTTTTTTTGCGCCTCAGTTAAATTAAAAGGAAGGTGGTGATAAAAAAAATCATTAAAATATTTTCCTACAATTGTAAACTTCGCTGCTGTTGCTTTTTCTGAACGAATGAGTTTTAATTTTAACAACTTAAGTTGAATATAAAAGAACTCTTCAAATTTCAACCTGAACTGTGCCTTTTGAAGCATTTCGGGGCTTTGCGGCAGATGAATATTAAAGACAGCTGATTCCTTATCCATTAATTTGGCCTCTTGAATTACTTTATCTGAAAGCGTTTCGGGAATTTGCCCTTGTGCGGTATTTAAAAGTGTTTTAAAAAGCTTCAACATTCCTCTGCTGTCAAGCCCTCTGGATTTAAGCTTTTCCGTGGAGTTATAAAACGCCTGCAGCTTTGATCCGGATACAACATTTTCCTCTTCAGGAATCTCAATTTCAGGATGAGAAAAATTCAGCTTATTATTGAAAAGGCTTGGTTTCCCATAAAGAATATAATCTGTATTTGTTTTATATTTCTCCTTTAACCATTTGAAACCTGCAAACCATATCAGTTCTATGCTTCCGGTCTCATCATAAAATTCGGCCGTCATTCTGATGATTCTTTTACCACCAACAAAATCAATTTTTCTAATACGACCTTTTATCTGAACGAAGATCGAATCACCCGGAATTTCTTTTATCTTATAAAATTTACTGCGATCTACATAACGGAAAGGATAAAAAGAAAGAAGGTCAGCAAAAGTAAATATCTGAAGCTCCTTCTTCAGCAAATCGGCTCTTTGTGGGCCAACGCCTTTAAGATATTCAATGGGTGTATCTAGAAATTTGTTTGTCATTAATAAAAATTCAGATAGACAAAAGTAGGAATTAATGTGTGTAGAAAATAAAAAAACTCCCTTCATTTCTAAAGGGAGTTCTGTATAATTTCAGGAATAATTAATATTCCCAAAGATCATGTTCTTTAATAAAAAGTTCATCTTTCACTCTTTCTGATTCAAGCAAAGCATCCAGTCCCTTTGTGTAGTCCGCTATGCTTCTATCATATACGTTTTCCTCCTTTATAACATAGCTTCCAAACATTCTTTTCCAAAACACATCATCATAAGAACGTCTTTCAGCGTCATTAAAACGATTAAAGCATTCGTAGCGTGCCAGTACTTCGCGGGCAGCTGGGAAATACACCCAAAATAATGAGCCTAATCCTTTTTCAACACTTTCACCTGTGTTTGGATCAATAATAAATTTTGTTACGATAGGGCTCATTGCAATAATCCTGACATCCATTACTGAACGTTGTTTGTCGAAGAACCAATCTTCCACCAACCAATATTTCATGGCATTTTTGGCTTTGAATTGTTCGTGAACAACGACGGTTGAATCATTGTCACCTGTTTTTGGATTAAACTGATTCCTGAGAGTGTCTGTTTTTGCGTTACTACTAATGATATCAGCCGGTGTTTGCTCAATTTTCATATCCTCATCGGTATAGCCTTTCAGTTCTTTAGTAACAACCACTGCATTCCAAAGCACCATTGTTAATGACAATCTGTCCCTTACTGAATCCGGATCAGCAGGATAATATAAAGGCAGGTTGATCTTTTCTTTTAAGTCAATGCATCTCCAGACTCTTTTTGCAAAAAACACATCAGCTTCCCGTAAATGTGCATAAGGAATCGGTTTCCTGTTGGAAACATTTCCTGTAACACCATTCTCGTTTTTCACCCATGCTCTGTTTACGATCCCCGTAGGTTGAATAACCTGCGCAAACAGCGAGCAAAAGAAAAACGTGAATACACCTGTTAAAACAATTTTACTGATTTTCATATCTAATATCTCCTATTAATAAGGATTACTGTATCTTTAAAATTACTGCCGGTAAACTTCTTGATCCACCAGGCCCTACGGCTTTAATATTTTCGAAAAACACTTTAGATCCCGATTTAGCTTTAGATAAAATAGCCTGGGCTTTAGAATCTAATTGCATACCCACACAATTTGCTTCCTGCAACAGACCTCCTATGGATGCAGAGAAAGTAAAACCTGTAACCTTGAAATTAACACCTTCAAACAGGAAGTTATCCATTTCAGCCGTTACATAAGGTGATGCTGATAGCTGTGCTTTTGATATAGTTCCACCTCTTTTCCCTGAAACAGATGGAATAGGAGCCGGCACTTGTTTTATTTTAAATGGGAATACCCCCATTGATTTTGAGGCGCCGCCTACTTTTGCGCTAACAGTAAGGGTACATAATTTTACACCTCCAGGAATATTTTTAACTGAGTAATTCGAGCCCGGAAATGTTTTCATCATGACGGCATCAGGTTTTCCAAGAGTTATTCCACCTGTGATAGAAGCTGTAACATTTTCAGCTGCCACACCGGGAACTGAAATAGAAACAGGGTTATCCAATCCAACATAGAATACTTTAGTAGCTTCAGCAGAAACAGTAGCTGTTGGCGATGCTACATTGTATACTCCTTTAAACCAATATGATTTCACACCACCGGAAGGAGTTGGCACTGTGATAACCCCACCATATTTCTTTTCACCCACACCCGAAGCTCCGACCTTATATTTTCCAACACCTTCAGATACTTCTACAGGATCACCTGAACCTCCAATAATGGTATTGGTAATCGTATCCACATCACCACCAACCGTCACCATCGGTTTTTGTTTAGTGTCGTAAGCAGCCACAAAAATATCTGCTTCATAACTATCGCCCACAATCACATAACTACTCTTTGGAACAACCTTAGCGCCAATTTTATCAAATTTAAAATCTTCTGCACTAACTGAACTATATAATTGTGCAACAACGTCAAATTCTGCATTTCTCACTTCCATGATCATTTTATTTAATGTCACAACAGTTGCAGCTGTTACAATATGGTAGAAGTTATGCATTTCCCAATTTTCAGATTCGCCTTCAGCGTCCTCATATTTTCCATCAGTAACTAAGCCTAATTTTACTTTATCTCTGTATTGTGGATCAAGCAGATTGAGCATGTTTTTTTTGAATTCTTCAATTTTATTTTTTAATGTTCTCGCTTCTCCTGCAGAACCATTCTGTGATTCGCCAATAAACATACGGGTAGGAATATCATAGTTATCTTTAGCTTCCACCTTACCTAAAGTCAGTTTTGCTGCTTCATCAGTAGTAAGCCCCTCCACTCTATGAATCAATTCAACCCTGAGTTTATTGATATCTTGTACCATAACTTCAGCATACTTCTGTGCCTGTAATGCTTTTTTGTAGTAAGGGCCAACTTTATCAGGGGCTACGAGCATTTGCTTTCTAAATTGCTCATAGCTTTGCATGTTTTTCTTTTCAAAATTCTTATTGGTCACTTCCAAACTTTCATTAACAACAACAAATGCAGAAAGAATTTCCTTGGAAACATTCAAAGCCAAAAGTGCAGTTAATACCAGATACATCATCCCTATCATTTTTTGCCTAGGGGTTTCTTTATATCCTGACATGTTAAATTATTTTATTAAATCAATACTAAGTTTAACTAAAATCCAATTACAAAATAATTATTTATTAATGTTAACGTTCATAGCAGCAAGCATATTACCGTAAACATTATTCATAGCAGCTACGTTTTTATTTAACAAGGCAACTTCATCTTTATATTTCATTGTATTCTCAATTGATTCATTCAACTGGCTCACAAATTGCCCCATGCCTTCCTGTAGTTGTGCCGTCTTTTTTACCTGTTCTTCGGAATTCTGTAATTGAAGTTCATAAACTGAGTTTAAAGCAGATAAATTCTTTGATATTTTATTCAATTGGTCACCATAAGCAGCACCGTCCACAGAAGAAAAATCAATTGCTTCGGCAGATTTTGTCAATGAATCAGCAGATTGTTTATATCTTAAAGCCAGTTCATTAGCAGAATTTGTAGCATTCTTAATACTGTTTACGTATTCGTTTGAAGCACCTAAATCTCCCTTTATTGCTTCGTTGGTCTGAATATATGTATCTGCTAACATACTAGCTGATTTTGCTGCAGTTTTTACACTGTTAACATATTCTTCAGAGGCACCAAGATCATTCACAAGGATTTCAGAGGTTTTCTTATAGTTTTGTGTTAACTCATTTACTGAAGAAGAAGCAGTTTTCATATTATTTACATACTCATCAGTAGCTAAAGATGCGTTTGAAATATTTGAAAGTTTAGAAGTACTATCTGTTAAACTTTTTAACCCTACACCTAAACTATTAATTAAATCCGGCCCAATACCAGCTGAAGTAAGCATTTTATCAATTTCGCCAATTGGAGATGCGTTTGCTTTTTCAATTTCTTGCAAATCTTCGTCGCTATGATATAAACCTGCTAACTCGGGATATACTAAACTCCAATCAGGTTCCACATGAGGTGGTTCAAATGCGGAGAAAAAGAAAATCAATGCTTCTGTGCCCAACCCAATGCAAAGCATCGGACCTGAACCAGGATAGTGCTGAATTTTAAACAATGCACCTATGATTACAACAGATGCTCCCCAACCATACAATTTCGCCATGAAATTTTTAAACTGTTTACTTTTTACTAAATTCTTCATAACTGTTCCGGTTATTTAAAGTTAAATATTAGGTTAATTTGACAGATTTTATTCAAACTTCGTTTTGCATATCAATTATATACATTGGATGAGTTTGGACCATCACCCTTTGCTCTTCCAAGATATGTCTGTACACATCTGAATCCAACATAACTTTTACAAGTATCTTGATATTCATATGAACGTGAACCTACCTGGATAAAATATCCAATATCTTTCCAGGAACCGCCTCTGATTACTTTCCTTTTCAGGGCAGGAGGATCGTTTTCTTTTGCCTCATAAACATAATTCATATTCAAGTCATGAGCAAAATTATATGCTGATTCATCAAATGCATTGCTCGTCCATTCCGCAACATTACCAGCCATGTCATATAGTCCGAAATCATTCGGGGCATAGTGACCGACAACTAAAGTATGGAACCCGCCGTCATCAAGATAATTACCTCTTAATGGTTTGTAATTTCCAAGGAAACATCCGTTACTATTTCTGATATAAGGACCGCCCCATGGATAAGGACTCAAGTCAAGTCCTCCGCGAGCTGCCCATTCCCATTCAGATTCTGTTGGCAAACGAAAATCATTGACGAAGACATCACCATGATTAACCAGGTAATTATTTAGCAATTGAGTCCTCCATATACAAAAGGCTCTGGCCTGTTTCCAGTTAACACCCACCACAGGATAATTATCATATGCAGGATGCCAAAAATAATTCAGGGTCATTGGTTCATTATATGAATAGGTAAAATCAAACACCCAGCATAGTGTATCAGGATAAACATTGATCACATCCTTTTTAATATATACTGATCTGTCTTTTAAACCTTGCGGTCTATTGTATAAACTGGCAGGATCGTGGTCATCGCGTGAAGCAGGATTTTGGAAATCTTTCTGTGCTGCTGCTTGAAAGTCAATCCAATAATATTCAAAATTAAATTTACGCGTATCGAATTCCTTACGTCTGTAAAATCTTTCTGTTTCTGGCAAACACATCGATTCATTAATAATTGGACGTTCTTCCTCACCTTCCCAATCAATCTCGGTGCCCCAGTTGATCAGAGGTTCAATATCTTCTCCATACTGATTCTGTGTGACAAGATGATCCTCTATTGTTTCACCCAATTTTTTATGAATTATCGAATCTCTTACCCATTCAACAAACTGCCTGTACTCATTATTGGTGATTTCAGTTTCATCCATATAAAATGCCTGAACTGAAACAGTTTTTGATTGTGCAGTTTGTGAATAAGGAACATCCTGATCACTTGGCCCCATATTGTAGCTTCCCATCGGAATATAGAGCATACCATAAGGATCGGGTTGATAGTATTCGCCCCTTCCCTGTACGCCTATCAAATAGCCCTGATCTTTGTTGCCGCAGCTACTAAGAAGTGCTATTATTGCCAAAAACAAAAGTAATCTTTTCATGTTATTCAGTATTTACTGTCTAAAAAACGTAAACTTTTTTATTTTATTGTTAAGTATCTTATATTATTTTAAAATATTTTAACGATTGATCTTTTTTTTTGTTTCGCTATCTTAATTTCTTGGTATTACCATGTGATGATGGAGTGTGCGGTATCACAATCTTGAAACAATAATTCAGCATCACTTCAAACGTACCATTACTGCGGCCTTTAGCACCCAGTGCTGAGGTAGTAACATCATAGGAAATTCCAAATTTAAAATCTTCATTGTTAGGTATTGGTCTTAAACCAAGTAAAACCACAATAGCATCAGAAGGTCTATAACTCAAGCCTGCCCAGAATTTATTGTTATACCATACTAATGCATTTATATCAAATTGTAAAGATGCACCATCTGATTTTACAAGCAACGAAGGATCCACTTCAAAAGCGGGATCACTTAAAGGTATCTGATAGCCGGCTGTTAAATAATAGTGTCTTTTTAATTTAGGACTGGCAAGATTTCCTCCAAAGCTACTCTGGGCTTCACTTAACTGAGATGAAGAAATTCCAGCATAGAGTTTATCCTTAATGGAATAAAAAACACCGGCAGCGAAATCTGTAAGCATATCGCTTGGTTTATTGCTGGCTTGGAGTGTAGGGTCGTTGGCATCAATATAAATAAATTTACTGAAGTCAATTGTTTTATTCAAAAAGCCAACCTGAGCACCTATACCTAATTTTCCGGGACCAATATTAGTTTGAAAAGCATAACCAAGTTTTACACCAAGATTTTTTTCAAAACCCAGTTTATCCTGATAAATAACCATACCTAAACCTCCACGGATAGGGTTTACATTGCCATCCACTGAAAGTAAATAAGTTTGAGGAGCTCCTTTGTTGCCTTGAGGATCGGTAAAGCCCATCCATTGGGTTCTAGCAATAGCCGTGGCACAAATAGCTTCCGTATGGCCTGCAAAGCCTGGATTGATAGCCATATTATTAAACATGTTCTGACTGAATTGTGCTTCTTGCTGGGAAAAAGCAGTGATATTAATCAGTGATAACAAAATCCAAAATGTAAGAACTTTTTTCATATTGATTTGTTTTAATAAAATACCTTTTTTCATTTGAGGGCGTAAAATAACAAAAATTTTCTGATATTAACAAAAAAATGTCAATACTAAAATAAAATTATTTTTAACCCCTTTTATAATATTTTGTCTTTCAGTCAAATAAAAAAATACTTTTCCTCAATAGTATTGATTTATACCAATGATTCTGAAATAAGTTACAAATATATTAATAAATATTTAATATTTCACACTATGATGTAAGGTTTTTTTATTTTTTTACTCAAAAAATGAATATTACATCATTTTTTGATAAACCATCCACCAACGATCAGGAATTTCTTCGCGGCAAGCTGATTGGTAATCAGCATAAGAACATGGAACCAAATAGTGTCGTTCGTATTTTGTTAAAAGGTTAGTGGGACATGGCACTTCCATCCACCATCGATCACTTTTCTTGCTTTTGTAAAACACGATTTCGTTACTCAGATTTTTAACAGTAACCCTATATTTCATCAATTCGGTTTTATTTTTTACCGGGTATTCGTTTTTACGGTTATAAAATCCATCAATAAAATACCAGATCATCTGAGCCACCAAATGAGAAGTCTGTTCTCCCTTATCAAATGCAGGATTGGTTTCGTAAAAACCAATCGAAGTAAGTTTATCGCTGATGCCTGCATAGCGCATGATCTGGCATGCCTCTTCACCATAAAAACCGTTGGGCGAAGCATTTCCATTACCTGGTGCGTCTGACTGACGAATGCATGAAATATCAAAACTTACAAGATCTGCATTTCTGACAATAGGTTCAACTTCTTCAATGTTTGCACGCACTTGTCCAAGTCTGAATATGTCAAAATTTAATTTTCCCATTAATTCAATTGCATTCTGATCTACAAAATAGGTTTGATATCCGATATTGGCATAATTAAATAAATAATTGGGCTGATGTAAAATTATTTTACTCAGATAAGATCGTGAATTGAGCGTCTGTTCTGTTTTTCCGAGATCAAAGCCGGAATCAATGGAAATAATATTTATGATCTGTCCGAGGTTTTCATAGGCAAGATAATTTGCATACGTCAAATCCTGGCTTCCACCAATGATTACCGGAACAATTTTATTCTGAATTAATTCTTCAATCACTGAACTCACTGCGAAATAAGTATCCTCAACATTGAATCCACTTTTGATATTACCAAGATCAGCAATTTTTGCTGAATAATTTCCCCTGAATAATTTATACAAATAACTTCTGATAATATCCGGAGCCAGCGAACAGCCCTGGTTGTTCACACCTCCCCTGTCTTCTTTCACACCAAGAATTGCAATCTGAATATCATCCATATCAGGAAAAGGATTTTCCTTCATATAAGATAAAATATAATCGCCCAGACGGTTTGCCTGTTGATCATTGGAAGTAACGAAATCCCCTACTTCGGCAGGTTCAAAATATATCGAAATATCCATTTTACAAAGATACCTTATTTTTAATAATCATAATGCTTCCATACATATCCGGAACTTCAATAAAATTTTCCTGAATTGTTTTTGCAAATTCATTCACTGCTTTGACGGCACCATCCCAATGGTGATTGTAGTCATGAATAATCATAACACCTCCTGCTGAAAGCCGCGGATAAAAATATTCACAACCTTTTTTTATTGGATTATAAAGATCTGTATCAATATGAACAAAAGAAAATATTTCACTTTCCAAACCTTTTGTTGTTTCAGGAAAATAGCCGGAATGCACGACAATGTTTTTATTTCCATCAACATATTTGAGCACCTTATCAAGACTGGTATTTGCAAAATCTTTTTGCTTATACGCTGTTGCATCCCCTGTTTCTCCTTTTAAATCTTCTGAAGAAAAGCCTTTAAAAGTATCGAATAAATGAAGTCTTCTAGAAGAGTCAAGCAAATGAATGATTCTAGCTGTTTCACCTTGGTAAACGCCCAGTTCAGCAAAAGAGCCGGGAATTTTTTCTTTCTTGATTCTTTCAATCTGAAACCATAAATTATATAACCTGATTCTATCAGAATAATTATTTTCTAAACGAATTAAATCTTTATTGATTTTTCCTGTTTTTGCAAGAAAATTCCACTGAATTGGGCGCTGGATTTTTTCGTAGAAATTCGACCAGAGATGACGGATAATAATAAACAGTATGATGCAAATAAAAATAACACTAAATATTTTGAGTATTATCTGAAATGTCATTTGCGGTTTTTTATCACAAAGAAATTAGTATAAATGTAAATCTATTTTTTTGTTTTAGCTGCTGTTTTTTTTGCAGGTTTTTTTGCTGCTGTTTTAGGCTTTGCTTCTTTTTTTATTTTTTCCTGTTTCGGATTACCTGTGCCTTCAGCTATTTTAAGACAATCATCCAACGTCAGCGTTTCGGCTTCGGTTCCTTTAGGAATCCTGAAATTATTTTTACCAATAGCAATATAAGCGCCCCAGCGACCATTCAGCACTTTCACTTCAGGATTTTCTTTAAATTCCCTGATCAGTTTCTTGCTGTCCTTATCTCTTTTTTCTAAAATAACTTCTACTGCTCTTTCCTGACTGATGGTATATGGATCATCAGCTTTACTGATAGAATAGAAAGAAGAATTATGACGAATATAAGGACCAAAACGACCAATAGCGACGGTCATTTCAGCATCTTCAAAAGCACCAGCTACTCGGGGCAATTTAAAAAGCTCCATCGCTTCATTCAGCGTGATGGTTTCAATACTTTGTCCCTTCTGTAATCCTGCAAATTTTGGTTTTTCAGTACTGTCTGTTTCACCTATTTGCACAACAGCTCCATATCTTCCAATTTTTACAAATACATTTTTACCTGAAGCAGGATCGACTCCTAATAATCTTTCACCGCTGAATTTTTCAGAAGTTTTGGTTGTTTCAATTACTTTGGCATGAAATGATCCATAAAAATCTTTGATCATTTTGTTCCAGACTACATCTCCCTGTGCAATTTCATCAAATTCTTTTTCCACGTTTGCCGTGAAATTATAATCGAGAATATTTTGGAAATGCTGCATCAGAAACTGATTTACCAGATTACCAATATCTGTTGGGAACAATTTTGATTTTTCATTTCCGGTGACTTCTGATTTTACTTCTTCTGAAATTTTATCTCCTTTCAGCGTTATGAAATTGAACTTTCTTGTAACGCCGGGCCTGTCTTCATTTACCACATATCCTCTTTTCTGAATAGTGGAAATAGTTGGTGCATACGTTGAAGGACGGCCTATTCCGAGTTCTTCCATTTTTTTTACAAGACTTGCTTCTGTATAACGTGCAGGATGTTGAGTAAAGCGTTCCACAGCATCAATAACCTGCATGTTCAAAGGCATTCCTTCTTTTACGGGAGGTAGCATTCCTTTTTGTTCATCATCTTCATCATCGGATGACTCCATATATACTTTCAGGAAACCATCAAATTTAAGTACTTCACCTTTTGCAATAAACTTTTCTTTTGTTTTTGAAATATCAATCGTTACGTTAGTTTTTTCCAACTCAGCATCACTCATCTGGGATGCAATAGTGCGTTTCCAGATCAGATCATATAATCTTTTCTTTGCATCATCACCTTCAATAGTATGGTGTTCAATATAAGTAGGACGGATGGCTTCATGCGCCTCCTGTGCTCCTTTTGATTTGGTAGTATATTTTCTTACATGAACATAATCTGCTCCGTATGATTTTGTGACTTCTTTTTTTGTAGTGGTTATTGCCAAATCCGAAAGATTTACAGAATCTGTTCTCATGTAAGTGATCTTTCCTGATTCATACAATTGTTGGGCAACGACCATGGTTTTTGAAACAGAGTAACCTAATTTCCTGCTTGCTTCCTGTTGCAATGTTGAAGTAGTAAAAGGTGGAGCCGGGGATTTTTTTGCTGGCTTTGTTTCAATAGAATCAATTTTAAATGCAGAACCAATACATTTTGTTAAGAAATCAAGTGCTTCTTTTTTTGAATCAAATTTCTGAAGAATCTCCGCTTTTAAAACAGATTTGCTGTCATTCACTTCAAACAGTCCGTTAACCTTGTATCCCGAACTTACTTTGAATGATTCAATTTCTTTTTCTCTTTCTGAAATCAAACGAACAGCAACTGATTGAACACGTCCTGCAGATAAAGATGGTTTTACTTTTTTCCATAAAATAGGTGACAACTCAAATCCCACAAGCCTGTCAAGTACACGTCTTGCCTGCTGTGCATCGACCAAATGATGATCAATTTTTCGTGGATTTTCAATGGCATTTAAAATTGCCGATTTGGTGATTTCATGAAAAGCAATTCTTTTTATTTTCTTCTCATCTAATTCCAACGCTTCAAGTAGGTGCCATGAAATAGCTTCTCCTTCACGGTCCTCATCAGTTGCCAGCCATACTACTTCTGCCTGCTTAGCTAATTTTGTCAACTCTTTTACCAAAGTTCTTTTATCTTCTTGTATCTCGTAAACAGGAATAAAGCCATGTTCAATATCAACACCAGTATTATTAAATTTTGTTTTTGACAAATCTCTCACGTGACCAAAACTTGATTTTACAAGAAAATCCTTCCCCAGAAATCCTTCGATAGTTTTAGCCT
>Ga0182027_10006655_pt1 | contig 17235 bp, 17 predicted proteins | sample 712E1DmetaG_FD_121300 | JGI IMG/M metagenome (GOLD analysis project Ga0182027, IMG submission 121300) | Permafrost microbial communities from Stordalen Mire, Sweden - 712E1D metaG (Illumina Assembly) | ecosystem: Environmental > Terrestrial > Soil > Wetlands > Permafrost | place: Sweden... | reverse complement strand
ACTCTCTCCCGAAGGGATTAGAGCAGCCTGCCGCTACGGTCTTGAAAAGGTGATTGTGGACGTTTGAAAAGGCTGGTCGGGCCGCCGAGATTTGAACTCGGGACCTCTTGCACCCCAAGCAAGCGCGCTAGCCAGGCTGCGCCACGGCCCGATATTGCATGTGACGCCCGACCGCGTCCGGCGCGACGATCCGCGCCAAGCCGGCGACCAGGTAACAATCATGAGTTTACCACGGCTCGGCGGCGGCGGTCCGGGCATTCGCCGGTAAGCCGCCGCCGTTCGCCGAATTATGGGTGCGCCGCTCGACAAGCCAACGTAGGCTGGGGTCATGCAGCCAAATGAACCTCGCACCTACCGCAATTGGGATTCGGGACGCCTGACTCCGGCAATCGTTCTGATCGGAATTGGAATCCTCTTTCTGCTCGGCAACCTTCACCTGATCCCTTCGATGAACTGGTTCGATTTCTGGCCGGTCATCCTGATCGTCATCGGGGCCCTCAAGCTGGCGGACGCCGGCCGCGGAGGCAACCTCACCGGCGGTCTGATCCTGCTCGGCATCGGCTCCGCCTTCCTTGCAAACAACCTCGGCGTTCTGCCGTTTCCGGTTTGGGACCTCTGGCCCGTATTGCTGATCGGGATCGGCGTAGCGCTGCTCTTTCAACGCGTTTCCTGGCATGACTCGGCCCGGTCCGCCTGGCGGCCCAACACCGTCGCCTCCGGCGACCTGAACCTCGCGGCCGTTTTCAGCGGCGGCAAACGCAAGATCGTCACCGACGATTTCCGCGGAGGAACCATCTCGGCGGTGTTCGGCGGTTTCGAGTTGGACCTGCGCGGCGCCGGCATGAAGACCGATGCCGCGGTACTGAAACTCGACGCCGTGTTCGGTGGCGTGGAAATGCGGATTCCGCCGGAATGGTGCGCCGTGGTCGAGGGCACGGGTGTTTTCGGAGGCTACTCGGACGAGACCATTCACCCACCCATGACGCCGGAAACCAAGCGGCTCATCATCAAGGGCGGCGCGGTGTTCGGCGGCGTGGTCGTCAAGAACTAACCCATGCACCCGATTCTGGCATCCCCCCGGCGTCTGCTGCTCTACCTGCTCTCGTGGACGCCCCTGCTCGCGCTGCTCGTAGCCGTCACCTGGCAATCGAGCAGCGCGACGTGGCAGCAGGCGGCGGCCGCGCTGGGGCCCGCCTGCGCCCTGTTCGCCTTCGTTTGCCTGTCTCCGTTCTACATCTGCCGCAGCCGTCCCATCGGTCCCTCCAGCACGCTGAACTTGCTGGTCACCTTCGGCGGGGCCGCGGCGGCGGGCGGCCTGATCTTCGCGTGGAGCGCCTGGGAGACCGCGTCGGCGCTCAATGCCACAGCCGCGTTCCGGGGCATTGCCCGGCTTCGGACGCACATCCCCTTTTGGTTCGCCATGGGCGTGCTGCTCTACCTGCTGTCGGCCGGGCTGCACTACGCGGCTCTGGCGGTCGCGGCTTCCCACCAAGCCGAGCGCCGCGCGGCGGAAGCGCGCACCCTGGCGCGCGAATCCGAATTGCAGGCGCTGCGCATGCAAATCAACCCGCACTTCCTGTTCAACAGCCTGCATTCCATCTCGGCTTTGGCCTCGGTGGATGGCGCGCGCGCCCGCGAAATGTGCGTACGCCTGGCGGGCTTCCTGCGCAGCAGCCTGGGTCTGGGGGACCGCGCCAACATCCCGCTCAGCGAGGAGCTGGCGCTGGCGCGAAGCTATCTGGAAGTCGAGCAGGTGCGTTTCGGCGCGCGCCTCCGCGTGGAAGAGGAAATCGAGCCGGAGTGCGAAGCCTGCGGCGTTCCCGCCCTGTTGTTGCAGCCGCTTGTCGAGAACGCGGTCAAGCACGGCATCGCCGGACTGGTGGAAGGCGGGCCTATCCGGCTGACGGCCCAGCGGCGCGGCGCGACGGTCGCCATCACCATCGAGAACGCCTTCGATCCCGAAGCCTCCGCGCCGGGCAAGCTGGGCATCGGCCTCTCGCACGTCCGCCGCCGACTGCAGGTACGCTACGGAGACGACGCCGAATTCGCGGCCGGTCCCAGCGGCGGCGTCTACCGCGTGGTCCTGCGGTTCCCCTGCGAATCGCCCATGGCTTCGAGCAGCCGCGCGTAACCGGCGCGGCTCACGGGCAGACGCGCGCCATCCGCCAGAATGGCGAGGCGGCTTTCCTTGCCGTAAGGCTCGATGCGCGCCACCCGTTCCAGGTTCACGATGGCGGAGCGGTGAATGCGTACGAAACGCGCCGGGTCGAGCGCGGCCTCCAGGCTGGCGATGGGCTGCTGCTTGAGATATTGCTTGCCGCCGCTGTGCAACGCCACGTAATCGTCCTGCGCCTCCGCGTAGTCGAGCTTATCGAGCGGGATCACGTGCACCCTGGTCCCGTCCTTCACCACGATGCGTTCGGGCCGATCCCCAGGGGGACGCGCCGCGGCCAAATCGTCCGGCGGACGGCGTTCCCCGAGCCGGGTCCTGGCCCGTTCGAGCGCGCGTTCGAACCGCGCGGCGTCGAAAGGCTTCAGCAGATAATCGGCCGCGTGCGCGTCGAAGGCGCGGATGGCGTACTGGTCGTAGGCGGTGGTGAAAATCACGGCCGGCCCGGGGTCGATCAGTTCCAGCACCTCGAAGCCGTCGAGCTTGGGCATCTGCACGTCCAGGAACAGAAGGTCCGGAGCAGATTCGGCGATGGCCTTCACGGCCTCGAAGCCGTTGGCGCACTCGGCCGCAATCTCGATCTCGGGATGCTCCCGCAGCAGCTCCCGCAAATAGCCGCGCGCCAATTCTTCATCGTCGACGACGACCGCCCGCAACGTGCGCTGCTCCATCTCTTAGCAATGTACCAAGTAGCGCCCGCGGAGCGCGCCAGTCAGAAACGCTGCTGATACCGGGCGCCGATTCGAGAAAGCGCCGCCGCGTAGTCCAATCGCGTCTCGTTGTAGTCAACCCACTCGAACGGATAAGGCGGCGCATTGGTGGCCTTGAACCGCAACACCAGGAACTCGTCGAATTCCGGCTCGGCATCCGCGCGCAACCGGCGCTCCGCTTCCGGCGCCTCTTGGAACGGATGCAAAAAGCCGTGCTTGCCCGTCGTTGGAAAGGGGCGTTCGCCTTCGTATCCGACGGTACTCTCCGCCTGGTTGATGCCGACCAAGGCCACGCAGATCGGGTTTCCACCGCCGCGTTTGAATTGGACCACTTGGTTGCGAAGATCGTTGATCACGCGATCGATTTGCTTGATCATGGCCTTCGCCAGGATCTTCACCTCAATTCCGATTTCAACCGTAGCGATCGGTCCTCGGGCAATCACGTACCCGCTGTCGGTTATCGGGGTCTCACCCGGAATGATCTCGCCAAACGTCCCATCGCCGCGCCGGGCCGCGACGCCGCGCCGTTTGTTCTGCACGTTCAATACGCGGTCTTTTCGGTTGACGGCGGCTTCAACGAGCTTCGGAGAGCGGTCTATCGCAATCAGGTCTTCGTAGAGATGCATCGCAACAAAGTCACCCTGACTCGAATCGCGATGCTTGTAGATCTTACCTTCAAAGATCCGCCGAAATTCCGTTGGCAGCCGGAATTCGACGCGTCCGGACATCTCCATCGACGATAACCTCGGCATCTATCGCTCCAATGCTCCGGGGCTGCCGCGCGGCTTCCGCAATCCGCCGCCGGGCAATCTCCACATAGGCGGGTTCGATCTCATTGGCGATTGAATTTCTGCCTGAGATGATAGCAGCCCGTGAGGTCGATCCGGTACCGGCAAACGGGTCCAGGACCGTGTCGCCCGCGAATGAGAAGAGTCTGATCAGGCGTTCGGCAAGTTCAACGGGGTACGGCGCGGGATGCCCGTCACGCGTGGACGCGCCTCGTGGGTCGACCCAGATCGACCTTTGCCAACTCGTCATCTCCTCCCTGTTCAGCATCGAAAGGGCCTTCTGAATCGCCGGAGTGGTCCGGTATTCACCGCCCTTGCGAAGGAAAAGGATGTACTCGACGTCGTTCTTGATGATGCCGCCCGGCTGATATGGCTTCCCGTAGAAGCCCGCGCCATTCCCTTCCGCCTCGGTGACGCCGTTGGAGATTTTGTGCCAGAAGATCGGCTGAAGGCAATCCAGTCCGAGCTTGCGGGCGCGCACCTGAATGTCGGAATGGAGCGGTACCAGATAGTGCCGTCCGCCGCGCTTTCTCGGCACACAAACATCGCCCACAACGCAGCAGATTCGGCCGCCGCCCACGAGAACCCGTGCGCACTCGCGCCAAACGCGATCCAACTGCGCCAGAAAGTGCTCGTAGTCCTCGAAGTGGCCCATCTGATCGCTGTTGCCCGGCGCGTATTGCTTCAATGTCCAGTACGGCGGCGACGTGACTATCAGGTGAACCGATGCGTCCGGTATCCACGCCAAATCGCGCGCGTCTCCAAGATGAATACGGTGTTTGGTCTTGCGGTAGGGTTCCGGCCACGCCGTCTCGCGGTAATAGGCGTTAGCCGCGAGAAAGGCCCGAAGCCCCTCCGGCGTGTTGTCTTCGGCCGGCAGGGCCGGAGCCAGCCGCTTCTGCCTCTTCGCCGGCGCTTTGACGAAGAGATCTTCTTGCGGCGCGCGTCCGTGGGCGTAGGCTCTTCTCAATCTTTTCCTGTCTGGCGGCATCATCCCGAAGACCAGCTTCGGTCTGCACTCGATTGTATCGTTCTCGATCATGGTTTCGCCCATTCCCCAGGCTTATCGGCCGGGAGCGGGCAACCATTACCTTTAGAACGTGTACAGCAGCGTTCCCGGCGCCGGTTCGGCCGGGGCGTCGCCGGCGGTGACCGCGGCTTCGGCCTCCGGCGCATTCACCTGGCGATAGTATATGCCTGTGTCGCCGAGGTAGACTTCCAGTTCCGAGGGGCGCGGAAGCGAACCCTGGATCAGCGCCTCCGAGAGCGGGTCTTCGATGTACTTCTGCAAGGCGCGGCGCAGCGGACGGGCGCCGTAACTGCGGTCGCCGCAGGTCTTCTCGAGGATGTACTTGGCGGCGTCCGGGCCTAGCCGCAGCTTCACCTGCTTGGCCACCAGATTCACGTTCACCTGGTCCATGAGCAGATCGATAATCTTGATGAGGTCGTCGTCGGTGAGCGAGCTGAACAGGATCACGTCGTCCAGGCGGTTCAGGAACTCGGGGTTGAACGCTTTCTTGACTTCGGCGCGCACCAGCGCCTCGACCTTGTCGGCCACGCCTTCGCTGCCGGCCGGCGCGGAGAACCCCAGGTTGCCGCGCTTCTCCAGGAAGCGCGCCCCCAGGTTCGAGGTCATGATGATGATGGTGTTCTTGAAGTCGACCTGATTGCCCAGCCCGTCGGTCAACTGGCCGTCTTCGAACACCTGCAACAGGATGTTGTAAATGTCCGGATGGGCCTTTTCGATTTCGTCGAGCAGAATGATGGAGTACGGATTGCGTTTCACGCGCTCGGTGAGTTGTCCGCCCTCCTCGTAGCCCACGTATCCGGGGGGCGACCCGATCAGCTTGGAAATGGCGTGCTTCTCCATGAATTCGGACATGTCGAAGCGTACCAGGCTCTTCTCGCTGCCGAACAGGAACGCAGCCAAGGCGCGCGCCACTTCGGTCTTGCCGACGCCCGTGGGACCCAGGAACAGGAAGGAACCGGCCGGCCGGTTGGCCGATTTCAGGCCCGCGCGCGAGCGGCGGATGGCGCGCGCCAGCACGGAGATGGCCTTTTCCTGGCTGATGATCCGCTTGTGCAGCTCATCCTCGATGCGCAGCAGCTTGGCGATCTCTTCCTCCTTAATCGAGGTCATGGGCACGCCGGTCCAGCGCGCCACCACGTCTTCGATGTCTTCCTTGGTGACGCAGCCGGTGGAGGAATCGTCCAGGTTGTACTTTTCCCGCAGGAGGCGCATATTCTCGCGCTCCTTGCGTTCCTCGTCGGAGTAGAAGCGCGCCTTCTCGAACTCATGGTTGGCGATGGCGTTTTCCATGCGGTGCACGATGAACTTGATGCGCTTCTGGATGTCGGCCAGGTCGGCGGGAAGGGTGGTCTGGCGGAGCTTCACGCGGGCGCCCGCTTCGTCGATCAGATCGATCGCCTTGTCGGGCAGGAAGCGGTCCGGGATGTAGCGGCTGGAAGTGAAGACAGCCGTTTCGATGGCATCGTCCGCGTAGGCCACGGCGTGGAACTTCTCGTACCGGTCCTTGATGCCGAACAGGATCTTGATGGCGTCGGCTTCGTTCGGCGGCGGCACCTTGACGGCCTGGAAACGGCGTTCGAGGGAGCGGTCTTTTTCGATGGACTTGCGGAATTCGGCGGGCGTCGTCGCGCCGATGCACTGGATCTCGCCGCGCGAAAGCGCCGGCTTCAAGATGTTGGCGGCGTCGAGCGATCCTTCGGCCGAGCCGGCCCCTACCAGGGTGTGCAACTCGTCGATGAAGATGATGGCGTTCTGGTTCTCCATCAGTTCCTTCATGATGGTCTTGAGACGCTCTTCGAACTGGCCGCGGTATTTCGTGCCGGCCACGATCAAGGAAAGGTCCAGCGCCAGAATGCGTTTTTCGGCCAGGAACGAGGGCACGTCGCCCTCGGCGATGCGTTGCGCCAGCCCTTCCACGATGGCCGTCTTGCCCACCCCAGGCTCGCCGATCAGCACCGGATTGTTCTTGGTGCGGCGGCACAAGATCTGGACCACGCGCTCGAGTTCGTAGTCGCGCCCGATGAGCGGGTCGAGGGTGTTATCCATGGCGGCCTGCGTGAGGTCGCGGCTAAACTCGCTCAGCAGCGAGCTCTCCTTGGGGCGCGCGGAGGCGACTTTCTCGCTCTGCGAGCGCGCCAGCTCTTCCCGGATAGTCGCAAGCCTCAGACCGCGCTCATGCAGGATCTCCGCCGCGAAGCACTTCTCTTCCCGCAGCAGCCCCAGCAGCAGATGCTCGGTGCCGATGTGCTTGTGGTTCAAGCGCTCGGCCTCTTCGGCCCCATACGCAAGCACGCGCTTGCACTCGTGGCTGAGCGGCAGGTCGACGGAGGTGGAAACCTTTTCCCGGATGGTGGTGTGCCCCTCGATTTGCTTGCGGATGGACTCCACCGCCGCGTGCGAGCGGAGGAACCGGTTCGCCAGCGCCTTGTCTTCGCGCAGCAGCCCGAGCAGCAGATGTTCGGTTTCAATAAAGGGACTGCCGAACTGGCTGGCCTCGTACCTTGCGAAGAAGATGACCCTCCGCGCCTTCTCGGTATATCGCTCGAACATAAATTGAGTTGCCCCTTATTTAAAGATACTCCGGCGCGGCCCTTGGTTGCGGGCGAGTTGGACTAGGCGGGGGAAATCCCGCCGTTCTCGAGGCTCAGGACGCGGCTGCAGCGCCGCGCGAAGGCCAAATTGTGGGTGACGAACACCGAGGTCAGCCGATGGACGCGGTGGAGCTCCTCTAGCAGGTCGAAGACCATTCCGGCCGTCCGGAAATCCAGGTTGCCGGTAGGCTCGTCGGCCAGCAGGACGGGCGGCTCGCCCACCAGCGCACGGGCCAGTACCACGCGCTGCTGTTCGCCCCCGGACAACTCGCCGGCCCGGTGATGCGCCCGCGCGCGAAGCCCCACCTCATCGAGGCGCGCCAGGGAATCCGCGGCTGCCCGGGCGTGCGCCCACCCCCGGATGAGCAGCGGCATCATGACGTTCTCCAGGGCGGTGAACTCCGGAAGGAGGTAGTGGATTTGCCACACGAAACCAATTTCCCGATTGCGGAAATCCGCCTGTTCCGCCGCGGAGAGTTGCGACACCTGCCTGCCGCCATAGTAGATGGCGCCGCTCGAAGGCGTGTCCAATCCGCCCAAGAGATGCAAAAGAGTGGACTTACCGGCGCCGGACTCACCCACCAGCGCGAGCATCTCGCCGCGCTCCACGTCGAAATTCAGGTTCGAGAAGACCACCAGTTCCGCCGTGCCGGATTTGTACCGCTTGCTCAGGTCGCGCGCGGAGATGTAGGGATCGGGCATGCCTACTACTACGATATTGCAATTGGGGGCCTAGCGCGAATCCCGCTTCTGAGATAATAGAAAGGGCAGGACAGGCACCCATGCAGATTAGGCTAGAGCTGCCGGAGGATATCGCCGAAGGACTTGAGGCGAGGTGGAAGGATCTGCCCCGTGCGGCTCTCGAAAGCCTGGCGCTTGAGGCGTATCGGTCGCACACCCTCACTGCCGCTCAGCTTCGCCGGCTACTTGGTTTCGAGACGCGCATGCAGGTGGACGCGTTTCTGAAGGAGCACGAAATCTTCGACTACTCGGCGGCCGATTTTGAACAGGACCGCGAAACTCTGCGCGAACTCCGAATGAGAGCGAGCCGGCCCTAAGCCGCCCACCGCCAATGGTCGTCGTCGCGGACACCTCCCCGATCAACTACCTGGTTCTGATCGGCCAGATCGAGATCCTGCCCCGGCTGTACGCCAGGATTCTGATCCCACCCGCCGTCCTTCAAGAGCTGAAACATCCAGCCGCGCCCGTGCCTGTTCGAGAGTGGGCCGCACGCCCGCCTGGATGGCTGGAGGTTCTGAGCCCCAAGAGTAGCGTCAACGTTGCGCAACTCGACCCAGGAGAAAGCGAAGCGATTGCCCTCGCAACCGAGATGCATGTCGAAGTGCTGCTCATTGACGAGCAGGCCGGACGGCGGGAAGCGGCGCGCCGAGGCCTAAAGGTAGCCGGCACCCTCTCGGTCCTCGATGAAGCCGATCAGGCCGGTCTAATCGATTTCGACGCCGCCGTTGCCCGCTTGCGCCAAACCAGCTTCCGGATTTCGCAAGCGGTCCTGACCGAGATCACAGGAAAACGGGATCGCTAATGGGATAGCTGCTCCGTTGCGGCGCATCGAGTGTGTCCGACGCAGCAAAACGGTATGTGGCGGCAGACCATAGGTTCCGGTAAGCCGTTTCGTTTCCGCCGGCCTCATTTCGCCGCGGCTTCCAGAAACCGCCGGGCCACCAGCGCCGCGTCGAATTGTTCCACCCACCGCGCCCCTTCGGCGGCCATCGCGGCGCACCGTTCGGGCGAGCGGTAGAGCGCCTCGATAGCGGCGGCGAGCGCCTCGGGATTGTCCGGTTCCACCAGCGCGGCGTGGGGGGCGACCTCGGGAATGGCGGCGGCTCGGGACGCCACGATAGGCTTCGACGCGGCCATGGCTTCCAATAGCACGATGCCAAAACCCTCCTGCACGCTGGGCAGGCAGAAGACGGCGGCGCGATGGTATTCCGAGGCCAGCGTGGCGCGCGGCACGTCGCCCAGCCAGGTGACCGTGGCTTCGAGTTTCAGCTCGCGCGCCAGCTCGCGGAGGGGCGCGGCGCAGGGGCCATGGCCCACGATGCGCACTTCCAAGCCGGGGATGCGGGCGCGCAATATCGCGGCGGCGCGCAGCAGCACATCGACGCGCTTGCGGCGGTACAGGCGGCCGGCGAACAGCGCGGTGAAGCGCGAAGAGATGGATGGGTGGAGCGCCAGCAGGCGCCGCCAGTGGTTCAGGTCGATTGGCTCGGGGACCACGGCCGGGAGATCCGCCAGGCTGTAGAAATCCTGCGCGCGTTCGGCGGAATAGCGGCTGGTGGCCAGCACGCGCGCGGCGCGTTGCGCGTGCAGGCGCTCGCACCGGGCCTGCACCGACATGGTCAACCGCGTCAGGCCGCGCTCGAAGCGGACCTCGTCCGCGATGACGCCTTTGAGCGAGGCCACGTGCCGAGCGTCGCCCGCCGCGATGCGGTAACCGTCCAGGTCGAAACCCACGGTGAGGTCGAACTCCGCGGATGGCCGCAGCAGGCGGTTGTACGCCAGCCGCTCCAGCGTATACACCGGCAAATGCAGGCGCGGCGTATCGAATTCCACCGTGTGCCCCAGCGTGCGCAGCGCGCCGGCCAGAACGTGGATGCCGACATACGTTCCGCTGCCTCGCCGGATATCGAGCGGAGTGGACGTTAGAAAACGGATGCGCACGGGAACGCTCTTGCCAATTATCGTATAGGCGAGCCGGGTACAATTGGAATTGACTTCATGACCTCTCTTGCCTCCGCCCCCAAAGCCGTTTGCCTGCTGAGCGGGGGACTCGATTCCTCCACCTGCCTGGCGCTGGCGCGGCGCGAAGGCTACGCTTGTTACGCCCTCTCCTTCGACTACGGACAGCGCCACCGCATCGAGTTGGAGGCGGCCGCGCGCGTGGCGGCGGCCTTTGGCGCCGAGAGGCACATGGTGGCGCGGATCGGTCTCGATGCCTTCGGAGGCTCCGCGCTGACCGCCGATATCGACGTTCCGAAAGGGCGGTCCACGGCGGAAATGGGGCGCGGCATCCCCTCCACGTACGTCCCCGCGCGCAACACCATTTTCCTGTCGTTCGCGCTGGCGTGGGCCGAAGTGCTCGAGTGCCGGGACATTTTCATCGGCGTCAACGCCCTCGATTATTCGGGCTATCCGGATTGCCGCCCGGAGTATATCGAGGCCTATGAGCGCATGGCGAACCTGGCCACCAAGGCTGGGGTGGAGGGCCGCGCGAGGATCGAGATCCACACGCCGCTGCTGCGCCTGAATAAGGCGGAGATCGTCAAGTTGGCGCACGAACTGGGCGTGCCGTTCGGGCTCACGCATAGCTGCTACGACCCTGGCGCCGATGGCCGCCCGTGCGGGCAGTGCGACGCCTGCCTGCTGCGCGCGAAGGGTTTCCTAGAGGCCGGACTTGAAGATCGCTGAGCTGTTCTATTCGATTCAGGGCGAAGGGTCGCTGGTGGGCGTGCCTTCGGTTTTCATCCGCGCCAGCGGGTGCAATCTGCGGTGTTCGTGGTGCGATACGCCGTACGCGTCCTGGCATCCGGAGGGCGCGGAGACGGCGCTGGCCCGGATCTTCGATGAGGTGAAGACGTACCCGGCCCGGCACGTCGTGGTGACCGGCGGAGAGCCTCTCATTGCCCCCGAAATCGTGCCCTTGACCGAGGGCCTGCGCGAATTGGGCCTGCACATCACCATCGAAACCGCGGGAACGGTTTTCGCGCCGGTGGCCTGCGATCTGATGAGCATCAGCCCGAAGCTCTCGAACTCCACCCCGCCGGGCGATTGGGCCACGCGCCACGACCATCTGCGCATTCAGCCCGCCGTGCTCCTGGAGCTGATGGCGCGCTACCAATACCAGCTCAAGTTCGTGATTGAAAAGCGGGCGGATGTGGAAGAGGCGCGCGCGCTGGTCCACCAGCTCGGCGCCGTGCGCGAGCGCGTCATCCTGATGCCAGAAGGCGTCGAACGCGACCGCCTGCGCGAGCGCTCCGTCTGGCTGGCCGAAGTCTGCAAGGACGAAGGATTCCGCTTCAGCCCCCGCCTGCACGTGGAACTGTACGGCAACCGGCGGGGCGTATAGTACACCGGCGCCCGCTGGACTTCTTGCGCTATCCGCGTTTCTCGCCGTTATCCACCTTCGGCTGACCCGTTTTGACCCTGTAGATGGCGGCCGTCTACGCCGTCTGGAGCGGCCTGATTCGGCCGGCGATCTCCAGGCCTCGGGCATCCTGAACGGTTTCGAGGTCGTAGTTTGCTTGGAGATTCATCCAGAACTGGGGCGTGGTTCCGAAGTAGCGGGCTAAGCGCAGCGCTGTGTCGGCGGAGATGGCGCGCCTGCCGCGAACGATATCGCTGATGCGCGTGGCGGGCACCAGCAACTCCATTGCGAGCCGGTTAGCCGAAAGGCCTAGCGGTTTCAGAAAGTCTTCCGCCAGGGTTTCACCCGGATGAATCGGAGATATGACCTTGGTTTTTCTGGACATGGCTTGAGCCCCTCAATGATAGTCCACGATCTCGACTTCAAAAGCGTCGGCGTCCATCCAGCGGAAACAAATCCGCCACTGGTCGTTGATTCTAATGCTGTACTGTCCGGCCCGGTCGCCCGCGAGGGCTTCCAGCCGGTTCCCCGGAACGGCCGCTAAGTCCGGGACGGCCGCCGCCGCGTGAATATGGTCGAGCTTGCGCTTGGCAACCGCGGCGATACTCTGTAACCTCCGGCTGAACTCGCGCCGGAAGATCTTCTCGGTCTCCTTGCCCCGGAACGACCGGATCACCACCCGAGCATACTACCGTGGCGCGTGTAACGCAACACGGGAGATCGCGCTCGCGGATCGATCTGCGGTCTTCTACGGTGAACCCGTTTCTTGGCCGTCCTTTGCCGAGGCCGCCTGCGCGGGCGCCTTCTCGATCTTCACGCGCGCAATCCGGTTGCGCTCCATTTCGACGACCGTGTAGCGGCGGCCCTGAAACTCCGCCGAATCGCCCGCGCGCGGGATCTTGCCGAGCCGGAAAAGCAGGAAGCCGGCCAGCGTCTCGAATCCCCCATCGCCGGGGATTTCGATGCCGTACTCGCTCTCCAGGTCGAGAATCTGAGTGGTCCCGTCCAACTCCAGATCGCCCACGCCGGCGGGGCGGCGGATCTTCTCGTCGTGCTCGTCTTCAATGGGGCCCACCAACTGCTCGAGCACGTCCTCCACGGTCAGCATCCCCACGATGGTCCCGAATTCGTCCACCACCATGGCCATGTGCGACCGCCCCTGCCGGAACTCTTCGAGCATCTGCGAGAGCGGTTTGGTTTCGGGGACCACCAGGTGCGGGCGCAGCAGCCGCGAGACCCGGAACGCGCGGCTGGGGCGTCCCGAGCGGATGGCGCGCCGCCGTTCTTCCCACACCGGGAGCAGGTCTTTGTAGTGCAGGATGCCGGCGATCTTCTCCGGCGCGCCTTCGTAGACCGGCAAGCGCGAATGCCGCTGCTCGATCATGGTCCGCAGCACCTCGTCGAGCGGGGCGCCGGAACCGATGGATACGATGTCGTTGCGCGGCGTCATGACTTCCCGTACGGAGACGGCGCCCAGGTCCAGCACGCGGTGGATGATGTCTTCCTGCATTTCGGGCAGGTATCCGAGGCCGCGGCTGGAACTGACAATCAGCTTCAGTTCCTCGGCCGAATGGCCGCCGGTCTGGGTTGCGCCCTTCAGCCCCAGCGCGCGCAGCATGGCGCCGGCCGAGCGCTCGATCACCACCACGAAGGGCAGGGAAACGCGATAGAACACCAGCAGGGCCGGCGCCGCCAGGGCCGCCAACCGGTCCGCCTTCGCCATGGCCAGGTTCTTGGGCGCCACTTCGCCGAACACCACGTGAAAATAACCGATGATCAGGAACGCCAGCACGAAGGCGACGCCGTGCAGCAAATCGGAGGTGGCCGGGGTGATGGCGGGGCGGAAGAGGGCGGAAAGTATCCGGTAGAGCGGGTCTTCGCCCGCCCAGCCCAGCCCCAAACTGGCCATCGTCACTCCCACCTGGGTGACGGAAAGCAGGCGGCCCGGGTTGGCCAGCAGGCTCAGCGCGGCGCGTGCGCCGGCCTGTCCGTCCCCGGCCATCTGGCGCAGGCGCGAGGGCCGCACCGAGAGCAGCGACACCTCCGCCGCGGCGAAAAATCCATTCACCGCGATCAGCGCCGCGACTAGAACGAGGCGAAATGGGGAATAGCTCACACGGTCCCAGACCATTCTACTGAGAATCGCCGGTCTGGTGTGCTACAGGTAGTAGGAAGTCAAACCTATGATCGACCGCCGAACGCTCCTCAAAGCCGGATTGGCCGCCGTACCGTTGGCCTCTTCGCCGAACGCCGCCGCGCAAGCCCCAGCGCCGCCCGCGGTTCCCTGGCAGCGCAAGATTCGCCGCGTCGGCCAGTTGAACATGACCGAGCACGATCCCGCCGTGATGGACGTCCAGCAGTGGGCGGACTATTGGGCCAGTTTGAAAGTGGACGCCGTGCTGGTCAGCGTCACCGGAATCCTGGCCTTCTATCAGACGAAAGTGCCTTTCCATCGCAAGGGCAAGTTCCTCGGGAACCGCGACTTCTTCGGCGAGTGTTGCGCCGCCGCCAAGCAGCGCGGCATCCACGTGATTGCCCGCATGAGCCCGGACCTGAACTGGGAAGACGCCGTCGCGGCGCATCCCGAGTGGTTCGAGCGCAATGCCCAGGGCGCCGCCGTACGCCACGGCGAGGACCCGCGCCTGTTCCGCACCTGCATGTTCACCACCTACATGACCGACTACATCCCGGCCATCATGCGCGAAATCAATTCGCTCTACGATGTGGACGGCCACTTCACCAACGCCTGGCCGCCCTTGGGAAACCTGCCGTCGTGCCATTGCGAACAGTGCCGCAACCTGCCGCCCGCGGGCACGCCGGCTTACTGGGACAAGTTTAACGAGCGCGTCGTGTACCTGTGGAAGCTCTACGATTCCATCGCCAAGGAGAAAAATCCCGCCGGCTTCTATTTCGCGAATCTTGGCGGCGGCATCCATTCCGGCCCGAATCTGAAGCAACTCGGCGAACTGTGCGAATGGTTCCAATGCGATAACCAGGGCCGCGGCGGAGACGAAACGCCCATCTGGGGATGCTCCCTGCAAGGCCGCGTCTGCAACGCCGTGCAGAAGGGCAAGATGAGCACCAACGTCACCGGCGCATGGTCCACCGGCGCCCCCCGCTGGCGCAACGTTCACAAGTCCACCGAGGAAGCTCAAATGTGGATGAACGCGACGCTCGCCAGCGGCATGGTTCCCTACTATCACTGGATCGGCGCGGAGAACGGCCTGGGAAACGACCGCCGTTGGATGGAACCCGGACGCCAGTACTTCGAGTGGACCGCCAAGCACGACCGCCACTTCACCAACCGGCGTTCCATCGCCAATCTGGGCGTGGTGATGGGCCAGCGAACGCACCTCTTTTACACGCCTCCGCGCGGCGCCACCGCGCAGCAATTCATGGACGGCATGTACTACGCGCTGCTCGAAGGCCGTTTTCTGTTCGACTTCGTCCACGAAGACAGCCTCGCGCCGGACGACCTGAAGAAATATTCCGCCCTGATCTTGCCCAACACCGCCCTGCTGAGCGACCAGCAGTGCCGCCAACTGCGCGCCTACGTGGATTCCGGCGGTTCGCTGCTGGCCACGTTTGAAACCGGCATGTACGACGAGCGCAACCAGCGCCGCGCGGATTTCGGCCTCGCCGATGTCTTCGGCATCCACAAGGCGGGCGACGTACTGGGCACGACAGGCAACGCGTTTTATGCGCATATTGAAAAGCGGCACGCGATTCTCGACGGCTTCACCAATACCAACTGGCTCCCCGGCGCCGAATACCGTTTGCCCATCGCGCCGGTCGATAGCCCGGTCCTTACCGTCGTGCCCGGCTTCGTGGCCTACCCTCCCGAGTTATCCTATCCGCCGCAGCCGCACACGGACGAACCGGCCGTGGCGCTCAGGGAGACCGGCAAGAGCCGCCTGGCTTGGTTCCCCGGCGATATCGAGCGCACCATGTGGCGGACCGGCCACACGGATCTCAGCCGCCTGCTGCGCAACTCGATCCGCTGGGTGGCGGGCGGCGGCGCGCCGGTCACCATCGAGGGAGACGGCGTCATCGAGGCCTTCGCGTGGGAAACCGAAGCCGGATTCGCGGTCCACATTCTGAACTACACGAATCCCAACATGCATAAGGGCGCGATCAGAGCCTTCTACTCCATCGGCCCGCAGACAGTAAAGATGAAGCTGCCGCCGGGCGCGCGAGTCACGCGCGTGGAGCTGCTGAAGTCCGAGACCAACGTCGCGTTCCGGGTGACGGCCGGCGCCATCGAGTTGACCATCCCCAAGGTTGTGGACTACGAAGTAGCCGCCATCGTTACCGCCTGATTCTTTAAGCTGAAGGCTGATGGCTGACGGCTGATGGCTTCCAGTTACAATGCTCCCATGTTGTCCAAGCGAGAGCGCGGCGTTCTGGCGCTGCTGGTGGTTTCGGCTTTCATCAACTACATCGACCGCACCACCCTCTCGGTTGGCGCCACTTCCATTCAGAAGGAACTCGGGCTGTCGAATTATCAGCTCGGGCTGCTTCTTTCCGCGTTCTTCTGGACCTACTCGGCGTGCCAGCTTTCCGCCGTGGCCGGATGGCTGGTGGACCGCTTCCACGTGGGCTGGGTGTACGCCGCGGGGTTTCTGCTCTGGTCCGCCGCCACCGCCGGCACGGGCATTACCAGGGGTTTCGCGCCGCTGTTTGGCCTGAGGCTGCTGCTGGGCGTCGGCGAATCGGTGGCCTACCCCGCCTATGCGCGGATTCTGGCGACCTTTCCCGAACGCCGCCGCGGGCTGGCGAATGCCTTGATCGACGCCGGCACGCGGACCGGCCCCGCCGTCGGGACACTGCTGGGAGGCCTGCTCATGGCCGGCTTCGGGTGGCGCATCTTCTTCCTGGCGCTGGGGCTGGGCAGCATGTTGTGGCTGGTGGCGTGGGTGTTCTTCATGCCGGATGGCCGCACCGCCGCCGAGCGCAAGCAGGATGGCGATGCGCCGCGGGTCGTCGATATTCTGCGCCAGCGCTCCGCCTGGTTCACTTTCCTGGGCCTGTTTTGCGGCAACTACTTCTGGTATTTCCTGGTCACCTGGCTGCCCGCGTATCTGCAAAAAGCGCGCCATTTCCCGGCGCCCAAGATGGCCGTCCTGGGCGCGCTGGCGTTCTTCGCGGCGGCCGCGTCGAGCGTCGTCTCCGGATGGCTCTCCGACCGCTGGATCGCCGCCGGCGCGACCCCCACGCGGGTGCGCAAGACCTTCACCGGAGCCGGCCTCGCGCTGGCCACCATCATCCTGCCGGTCTCGGTGGTGCGGAGCGACCGGGCGGCCATGACGCTGCTCATGCTGGCCTGCGCCTGCATTGGCATGTGGAGTTCCAACCAATGGGCCATCACGCAGACGCTGGCGGGCCCGCGCGCCGCCGGAAAGTGGTGCGCCATGCAGAACGGCGTGGGCAATCTGGCCGGCGTCGCCGCCCCCTGGTTCACCGGCTGGGTGGTGCAGCGGACCGGCCAATTCTATCTGGCGTTTCTGGCCGCCGCGATGGTGGCGCTGGCGGGCGCCGCGATTATGGTTTTCGGCATCGGCCCCGTGGAGCAGGTGAAGTTCCGCCAGCGCGGGAATGAGCAGGGAGTCCCGGCGTAGACTAAGCGAAGCGGGTGGCCATGCGCGAGGAAGGCGCGTTTATCTTTGTGATTGATGGGGGCGGCGCCGGCATGGCATTCCTTATTTGGCCAGAGTTGCTCGAACGCGGGCGCATAAGCCCGAGACGGGGAGAACGCGCGGACGGGTGGGAGGCTGACGAGCCCCATCGCGGCGGGGGAGAGCCGCCGGTCCTCCTGCTGGTGTCAATTGACGGGATTCCCGT
>Ga0182027_10006654_pt1 | contig 17235 bp, 9 predicted proteins | sample 712E1DmetaG_FD_121300 | JGI IMG/M metagenome (GOLD analysis project Ga0182027, IMG submission 121300) | Permafrost microbial communities from Stordalen Mire, Sweden - 712E1D metaG (Illumina Assembly) | ecosystem: Environmental > Terrestrial > Soil > Wetlands > Permafrost | place: Sweden... | reverse complement strand
GGCCGAGCAATAGCGCCCGCTTCTGGTCGCAGGACGGACAGCACGACCGCTGGCGGCAGGAGAAAGCAACAAAGAACTCTTCCCCACAGTCCTTGCACTTGATGCGTGCAAACCCTTCCTTGACGTCACCGCACTTCAGAAACTTGTCGATGGAGGATCGGACAACCGGCCGCCAATATCCATAACGTTGCTGAAAACGCTCCGGGTACACGCCCTCGAACTCGTCAAACCGGTTGCGAACAAAGGGCAAAAGACATAATATAATGCGCGAAGCGCAACTACCTCTCCCTTAAGGAACGAAGTGACAACCTTGAAAAACGGCGAAGCCTCGTTGTCACGCGGGCGGTAGAATTTACGGGGTGCGCATGCCTTGGGTTTAGGCGTGGCGGAACTTCGGCAGGCAATCGCGGCTTGCGGCATGACACGTTCTCCGGATGATGAAACCGGAGAAACAATGCGCAAAGGACATAATAGTATGGGCCGCCAGGCCCGACTTCTTTACGCAAAAGAACGGAGTGATAAATCAAACGCCGTGCCGCGAACCTCAGCTTTGCACAATCGACTTATAATTCAAGCCATTACCGGAAAACAGGCATATCATCAGTCAATCACGAAAATGCCACAACTGTCAAAATGTGTGACGAGCGTCACAACGGTTTTGCGGCCGGGAAAGAGTGACCGAGAAAAAAGGGCCTGCTTAACGCCATTTCTAGACGAGTCTTGACGCGCAAGCGCCCTTTGTTGTTGGGGCGAACACAAGGGCTAACGCAAGTTTTCATCTGCGTTAAGATCGTGCCCTGACAAAACGCAAGGGACGGTACCTACCTGGTTTTCGCCCCTTGCGTTCTACCTGATTCACCAAATATCAGCAATTCCTACAGCGGCTCCACGCCGATAATAATCAGCTTCCTGTTGATCACGATCTGCGACAGCTTCGCAGTGTTCTTGAGCCCGTCGCGGAACGCACGGTAGATCTTGCTCGACTTGTTGAACTCCGCTTTCTTGGCCCACACGTTGTAGTCGAGCGTCTTGTCGGAAACGACATTCTCTTTGGACAAGGCAAAGGTGGAGTCCATGAGATCGGAAATCTTGTCTTTGACGTCCTCGTTGATCGTGCCGCTCAGGCTCTTGAAAATAAGCTTGTACTGTATCCCTTTCTTCACGTCGTCCTGCCAGTAATTGACAAGCCGCTGCAGCACCTTGTCGATTGCGCTGTTGACCGCCTCTTCAACCAGCGGCTCGGCGGGGCCGGGGCGCGACGCGCTGTATCCGGTTTCGGTTCCCAGCAGCCTGCTCGTGGTTGTTTCGTAGGCCTTGATCTGGAGCGTCACCTTGTTCTGGCTGTATACCATGCCCGCGAATACGATGTAGATGTCCGATCCCAAGGCCAGGGCGAGCTGGTATCCCATGTCTTCTTCCGCGCCCTTGATGTCGCCGTGCAGCTTGGTCATCTGGCTGATCTGGTCGACCGATTGCGGCACAACCACGTCGTATTTGCGCGCGGTGAGATAGCTTTCGATGACTGCCGCGGCGTGCTTGGCAAGCGGGTTTGCATCAAAAACCTGCAGCGGCGTCTGGTCTTTGGGCACTTCGGGGATCACCATGATGGTCGGCATGCCGATGGCGGTAGACAGATCCTCATGCGATGAGATAAAGCCCTTGGCCGCGAGATCGTCGGTGAGCAGTTTCTTGTTCACGCGTACGGCCTTGGTGATCTTCATCCCTTCTTTGCCATTGGGAAGCCGCGTCTTTACCGATGAGACAACGGCGTTTGCCTCCCACGAGATGTATTTGTTGATGTTCGTGTTGTCGAAGAAATCTTCGGCAATGCCGTCAAACTGGTTCTTCGCGGCCTGTGTCGACAGAAGTGGGTCGGTGCCGAGCGTGAGAACGAAATTGACCGCGCATTTGCGGAGGTCGAGGATCGCCTCCTTGTCGTTCTTTCCCAACCCGGTAGCCTGGATGGTGACTTCGGACGGCGAATAGGTTTCCACGAACGTGGCCTGATTGGAGAGCGGCAGGTTGGAGTCTTTGGCGACCGCACCCGCAAAAAACAGTGATGCGGCGATGCAACTGAGAACGATCTTGTTCATGGCAAGGGCCCTTTCTGGAGAAGATTAAGAACTCAGATTGGTTTTAACTGTCAACTGTAAACCGTCAACTTTCAACTCGTTCTATTTTACTCCTCCCGCGACGCCGCGAAGCATGTCGAGCGGGTCAAAGGCTATAGACGGCAGCGACCAAACAAGGTAGAGCTTTGCCGTGACGCCGGTATGATTGACCTGGGTGCCAGGGGTCACAGTTGCAACATTCTGCCAGTTTCCGCCGCTTCCCGACTTGTACGAATAATCCCACTCGGCGCTCTTGCCGTACAACTGATAACCCGCGCCGACGCCGAGGTTGACACTGGGCGACAGTGCGAATTCCAACCCGCCGTTCGCGGCAAATCCGAGCGCGGCGTTGGTAAGCATATAGTATTGGTCGCTACCCGTTGCCTGATCTGTCGTTAGAATCAACGACTGATATCCAAACTCGGGCTGCAAAATGATCGCAAGGCGGCCGATGTAGAATTTCTTGACAAGGGACACCTCGGCGTTCCACGAGAGAAGGCCGCTGATCCTTGCCGGGCCATGCTCCACGCCGCCGACCGTGTCATCAGCCTTGGAACCCGATACCTCGCCCGTGCCGATGCCGCCCGACAGGCCGAAGAAGAGCTGGCCGATCCCCATAAACTTGCCGATATCATAGAGAATGTCGAGGCCTGCGCCGTAACCGTTCTTGAGTGTGAGACCGCGGATGAGTGAGTCGGCTGAATCGGCCACGGCCGTGTAGGCGAACATGCGGCCACCGATTTGCAAATCCAGCGGCAGCCTGGGATACTCGCTGAGAATGGCTCCCACGTACGGACTTCCCCCGATCACCTCTGCCGACGACTTGTACCCGTGCTTCGAGTTGGAATCCGCAACCGACGTCACCATCACCCAGCCCGACTTCTTTGCGGTCTGGTTTCCCTGCTCGTCTTCCGTTATTTCCACCACCTGGTACTTATCGTCGACCTTGATGCCCTCGCGCCTGCCAAGATTGAAACCAACGCTCAAGAATCCTTTGTCGATCACCTGCCCCGACAGCCGGAAATCCGGGATCTGCTGTGTGGCGACCATCAGATTACGCGCGGCGTTCTTTACCGCCGACTCAAACGCGAATTCGCGGTAGCCAACCATGCCCCCTTCGCCCGCGTAGTGCCTGTCCAGAATGGAAAAACCCGACGAATAGGTGACGTTCTTCACCACGGGGACGGCGCGCGCCTTCTCGCCTTTGGTAACTATCCTGAACCAGACGATGCCCGCCGCAAACCCCACCGAATACGAACTGTCTTTGAGCTGCGAAGAATATCCGCGGATCAGCGGCAGATAAATGTACGCGGAATTCATCACTTTCTGAATGTCGTCCATGGTGATGCCCATGGTTTTTGCCTTGTCGGCGATAAAGGAATTGCGCTGCTGTTCGCTGGTGAGATTCGCCGCGCGCATCTCCTTGTTGAGATCGACAATTTCGAGCACGCGCGCAACCACGGTGCGCTCCATTACCGCCGCAAGGCTGTCGAGCATGGGGTCGGCTCCGCCGGCCGTTGCCACGGCTTCGTTGACATAAGGATACCGTGCCGCGTTTGCCTGTGCCGTAAAATCGCGCAGCAGGGAATCCGGAACGGGGTTGTAATCGAACCGGGGCATGGAAATCGCCTGCTTTACTTTGTTGAGAATGAATTCGACCTGATGAGGGTGCAGTCCGCGCACGGATTCGTCCATGAGCCACAGCGCGTTTATGTACGTGACAGACTTGCGTTCGTACGCGCCGGCCTCCTTGGTGGAAACATTCTGGCCCGCGGCAACAGCGGGCAGCAGCCAGAGCGCCGCGACAACAGCAATCATCATCTTTTGCATGAAACACCCTTTCGTACAGATTTTCGCCCAGGCGCCGGGTTGCTTGGCTTGTGCGCCACAACGCAAACGAAGCACTCATCGGATAGATAATATCGTTTTTGCCCGTATACAGGCACCAGGTTTCTTGACGAGATCGAGGACCATGGCAGAGAGGCGGCTTGTCTACTTTGCGCCGGTGCCCGCAGCCTTTTTGACGGCAAGGGAATCGATTTCGGCGGGTGCGGCATGGTGAGCGGTATCAACGGCCGCGGGTGCGTTATGGTGAGTTGTGTCCACGGCGGCGGGAGCGGGATGGTGAGTTGTGTCCGCAGATGGAGGCGCGGAAGGCACAGGGACTACCTTCACCACGGACCGTTGGGCTGCCGAGGAATCCATCTTTGCTGCGCCCGGCTGCACCGGTGCCAACGGTTGGGCTCCCGGAGGCAATTGCGGCGGCGGGCCGCCCCGATACATACGCGAGTACGCGGCGGGAAGACCCGCAGGCACGGCGGCACGAGAGGAGGTGTCTTTGTCTGTTAGCACGCCCGTGTCGGACGCAACTTTGGAACTAGGCGCGTTCTGCGCAGTCTTGCCCGAGTTCGACGCCGCCCCGGCGCGGCCCCGGCGGCTTCGCATCGCCGCGATCGAATCGGCCACGGTCTTGAGCCGCGGCTTCGCTTCGTTTATACAGTATGAGCATTTTGGGAACGAGTCGCACAGTTCCTCGTACAACCCCTTCGCAGTTCTGTTTTTGTCAAGAACATTGTCGTAGATCCACGCTGCGGCATACAGGCTCTTGGGCCCGAATTCGGAATCGGGAAACATCCGGTACACGCCGACGTAGGCCTCGGCCGCGGAATCCGGCTTTTCGTCGTCCAGAAAGATCTTTTCCGCACCTTCGAACGCGGCCTTTGCCGAGTCCTGCCGCGTAAAAACGGTAATTTTCTCACCGCGCGACTCCTGCGCTTTCTGCGAATACGCATTTGACGGGAAGCGGGCAAGAAGCAGCCTGTAGAGACTGTCGGCGTGCACGCTGTCCTTGAGCGCAAACCGCGCGATCCAAGCGGCGGCGTACAGAGCCTTAGGCACCATGGCGCGGTAGTGCGTATCGCATGCCGTTGCGCAGTAGTGACGATACGCGGAATCCGGCTCGCCGAGCTCAAGCCAGAACAGCTCGCCGACCTTGAATTCGGGACTGCTTTGGGCTGCAAGTTTCGAGGTGTCGGCAGGCATTTTCCCTTCGCCGTACTTGAGGATGGTTTCAATTGCCTTGCTTCGCCTCGTGGCGGTGTCCTTCATGTCCGGATCCTTTACCGACGCCACCGCCTTGTCGAAGCATTCTTTTGCTTTCGCCAGATTCGCCTTGCGGCCCTGATACAGGCAGCCAAGTTCGAACCAGGCGACTCCCACGGCATCGCCGCCGTTTGCGCTTTCGGTGATCTGCTTGAAGATGGCAATGGCCTGATCGGTCTTGTTCGTTTTGTCGAGCAACTCCGCTTTCCTGAGCAGCAGGAAGGAAATGTGCGAATAATACAGTTTGTCAACAAGCATGGCATCGACAAGGTCGATCGCCCGCGAGTATTCCCCTTTGTCGGAAAGACACTGGATAAGCAGGTAATCGATGCGGTACAGTTGGTCGGGAAGGTCTTTTGCGCGGGGAGAACTCCTGAGGAATCCTATGGCCTTGTCGTACATCTTAAGATCGCGGTACAACTGCGCGATCTTGATGGCAAGCTCCATCTTCTTGTCGTTTGTTTTGGCCGTCTTGTAGGCGGCTTCGAGCATGGCGACGGCCTGCGCCTTTCCCTGCCTGCGTATAACAATCTCGGCCATGAGCATGCTGATGTCCTGGTTCTTGTTAAGCTGGGAATACCGCTCCTGGGCAAGCGCGAAAGTCTTCTCGGCCTCTTCGAGATTCCCCTTCTTGAGGTAGGAACGCCCGATATACAGGAACGATTCCGGGACAAGCGCACTTGCCGGGAATTCACGCTGCAACTGCGCAAATGCGCGGATTGCTTTGTCGTATTCGCCAAGATAATAGTTCGATTTCCCCATCAGAAACAGGGTTTTGTCGTGCCATTCCTTCTTCTTGGGATACAGCTCGAACACCTTGAGACACTTGTCAATTGCTTTTTTGTATCCGGTCTCCACCTCGCCGGGAAGCGTGATTGTGGAGTCCGGATTGTTCTTGAGGAGTTTCTGATGCGCCTTGAACGCGGTATCGAAGGCTACTTCCGCGTTGTAAAACAGGTTGAAATAGAGGCAGCCGGAACAGAACACTACGAGGCACAGCGACGGTATTACGGCGCGGAGCAAAAAAAAACGCCCGCGTGGATGCGTGACTGTGGAGTCTTCTTGTGGGCCCATGGTGAAAAACGATCGTCGATGTAAACTATTGCTTCTGTGGAAATACAAAATACTACGCGCGTGAACCAAAAAGATTGCCCCAGGCGGGCATTTTTCGCGCCTGTGCAGTGAGAGCAATTTGTATTTTGGTACAGACTTATCGCACCGCGGGCGATGGTATTTTGCGGCAGAAGAACCCCTGCCGCCACGGAGCATGCAGGATGTTGTCACGAGATTTTCTTCCCCGGGCGCGAACGGGCCCGCGTGTAAGTGAGTTTTCGCCGATCCTTTCCGCGTTCGTAGCGGCGTTGCTCGTTGCGCCGCTGCCGGCGGCTTCCCAAACGCCTGCCAAGTCTGCTCCGGCGATGGTAACCGGTAAAGCAGACGTTTCGCCGAGTGGCATTGGTGCGGATTCTCTTGCAAAAGGAAATCGCTCGGGCGACACCGCAGCCCTCAAGTCGCCCGCGCCCGTGCCGGGGCATACCGCACTGCCCTCGTCGCGGACCGCAAACCCCCAGCAAACGGCTGCGGATTCTCTGAGAAGGGTTGCCAAGCGCGACTCTTTCGCACGGGAAATCGCAGTGAGCAAGGCAAAGTATCTCCGGTTCCCGTCATCGCCGGATTCCATTTTCGGGGTTGGTTCGGTTGGGCCATGGTATTTCCTGCACTCCGATGCAATCGGCCTTTCCGAGGCGGCGAGAATCATGCCTGCGGTTGTCGCGGTGCCCTATTCTCTGTCAAGCGGCGTGAACCGGTTCATGGCGTACGGTTTCCCGCTCCTGCCCAATGCCGTGTACTTTGACGACAATGTGTTCTCCGAGTGCCCCACGGGCGTGTCCGGCACCGATAACGTCTTCTCAACCGGGATCTCCTCGGCATCCTGCGATCCTCCCAAAGGAATTGAAGTAAGCGAGGTGTTGTCCGGACTCGTTATCCCGCAAACGGACCTCCTGTGGGAAAACGGAGTTTTCGGCGAGAATGTGCTCGGCGTGCGGTTTGCCCGGCCTCTCACGCAAACCATCGACTTCGCGCTTTTCTCGAATTATCGCTATTTCGCTCCCTACACCTATGGAACCGCCGGCGACATGACCTCCCTGTTCGACTACTTCATGGCGGACACATCAATGCTCGAAAACGGCGGCAGGAATCCGCTGTCGAGCGAAACCAACATGTGCATTGCGCTCGCCTCCAGGAACCCGCGGTGGGGAAACCCGTGGCTCACGTATTCGTACGAAGACGCGAAGAACGATCTTGCCTATCAACAGATCGACACAAATACTCGTGCGGCCATGCTGCAGTGGGAAACGCTCTGGCGGTATGCGAATACCGTGCGTGCGCAGGTGCGCTCCCTGCCGCTGGGCAGGTTCATGCTCAATGCCGACGGCCGCGCGGTGTTCGAAGGCCATACCGTGGATGTCCCCAACGAAAACACGCTGATCGCGGCGGCGCAGAAGACCGGCCGCAACACCGACGCCGGGCTTTCGGTGGAACCATTCCTTCCTTTCCCGTCCGACACGCTGCTGGTTACCTGCACCGCCCAGCGCCAGGAACGGCTGCTGTACAACCAGTCCAAGACCGCCGCCGAGGTTTGCGACGTGCGCGCCGGCTACCGCCATGGCTTTTCATTCCCTGTATTCAACGCATCTGTCAAGGCAACGGTCGGCGACGGCGTTGTCGCGTCGGGAGAACGCGTCGACGGTCACTCGCTGTTGTATTCGGCCGATATTTCCGCGGCGGTCGGCAGGCAAACGCTGCACCTTTACGCGATGCGCGACCATCTTCCCTACGTGCTGCCGTACGACACGCTCGGCGAGCCGCTGCAATCCTACTACGATGTCTACAACTCCTACGGGGCCGAGCTGTCTCTGGTTTACAAGAAGGTCGGCCTTTCCACGGGCGTGTGCGGCGTGTCCGGCATCGACACAACCGCTGCCGCGCGCTTCTGGCCGGACGGCGTTATGCCCTACCGGCAGCCGCATTTTTCGTTCATGGTGGCGCCGCTCCTGGGCAGGTGGCTGGGATTTGCGGTTTGTTCGCGACTCATCCTGGCCGATACAAAGCCATTTATCAAGTCGCAAAGCGCATTCAGCTACGAGGCACAGCCGCTTGGCGTCAGCGAGCATATCACGGCGGATCTCATGTACGATTACTGGAGCGACCGTGACGGCCTGTCGTACGGCGGAATCAATCTGTGGAACAGGGAACTCAACAGCCTGTCTCTGCGGATCGCGGTGCACATTCAGGGATTCAACATATTTTACAAAGTGGACAACATTCTGGACCGCAAGTACGCGTATGTGCCGGGATATTTCATGCCCGGCATCACCTTCAGGTGGGGCTTCGGATGGCTTATCCAGTAACCAGGAACTTCTTCTTGTAGGTCTTCCCGCCGTACGTGATGATAAAGTAGTACATTCCCGGCGTCGCGGTCGAACCCGCATCGGGCCACCGAAGCACAAGCGGAGTCCGCTCATCGAGCACCTTCGAGTAGTGCCACACCAGGGTTCCGTCAATGGACCGTACCGCCGCCGTAAAGATCTGCGAATAGGCGCGCGGAGCGTCCTGCGCGGAAGTAAACTCAAAGGTGAGCTGCTGGTGCCGGGCGGCGCTGTTGATCACGTTGGGATAAACGACGAATTGTGAAGCCTGCCGCGGTCTCAGGCGCACTGTATCGTAATTGGTTGTACCCACATTCAGCATCACGTCAGTCTTGCCGGACCCGAAATACCCCGGCGCCTCTCCATACAGCTCCATCTGCGGGGACTGTGCCGCCGTGATGAGCGCGATTCCCGAGGAATCGGTTGCTTGCGAAAGAAACGCGGCATCGCTCCCATCCTTCCAGAATACCGTGCCTTTGATTGCCGCGGAATCGGTCGAGTCGCGCAGCGCAACGCGCAACACATACCGGCCAACCAGGACCACGTTGGTTCTTGCATGCCTGGAAGGTATCACCGCCCGCCCCTGCACGTAGAAGGAATTGCTCACCAGCAACGTCTCGGGGAATGGCCCGTGGACTGTAACTACTGCGTATCCGGCGCTGTCGCTCGCGCCCGCCACGGCGCCCGACGAAGTGGTCACCATTGCGCCGGCGACAACACGGCCAAAAGAATCCGCCACCGTGATGTAGGTCTGTGAATCCGCGAGCACGGCGAGCAAGGCGTCGGGCACGCCGCGGCCATAGACATTGTCTGCGGCATTCTGACCCGGCACAAAAAAACACGATGCATACAACCTGCGTCGCACGTCCGCAGCCGAGTCCCCCGGATGCGCCTGGAGCGTGAGCGCGGTTACTCCCGCAGCCAGGGGCGCGGAGAACGACGTGCCGCTCCACTGGGAATATCCGGTAGTGCTCACCCCAAGGTCCGCGTATATCTGCGGCACAAAGGCGTCGACCCCGAGTGCCGCGCAGTCGGGCTTTATGCGGCCGTCGGAGGTGGGGCCCCGGCTCGAAAAATTTGCAATGGTCAATGAGGCATCCACGGCGCCCACGGCAACGACGCCGTCGACGTCGGCAGGCGCGGAAATGGAACCCGGATCGGGACCGTCGTTTCCCATGGAATTGACAACAACCACTCCGTATGCCACTGCCTGGGCCGCGGCCTTTGAAACGATGGTCGTTTTTCCGTTCATGTCCTGGAAAGTGTAGTCGGTGTCGGGCGGCGTGAATCCGTTGTTGTATCCGAGCGAACTGCTCACGATGTCGACGCCGAGGCTTTCGGCCCACACCATTGCGGCGGCCCAGTTGTCCTCTTCGTAGTGCTTTTCAACAGGAGAATCCTCGGTGCGGGCCAATATGAACTTTGCACCCCACGCGGTTCCCAGAAACCGTGGCGGATCGTACCCTGCAACGAGTGACAGCGTCATGGAACCGTGCTCGTCGTTGTGGAAATACGGATTCGTGGGGTCGTTCACGACCGAGTCCGGATCGTACACGGTGTTGTCGTGATCGATGAAGTCGCTGTCCGCGAGCACGAGATTGTTGGCGTTGAGATAAGAAAAACACCGGTGGTTGAGGCGGAACCCCGAATCGAAAAATCCGATGATGAGTCCCTGTCCCGGCGGCGCGGAATTCCCTTTGCCCAGCCACCGGTGCGCGGGCGGCACCGCCAGCATGGAAAGTTCCGTGTAGGAGACTCCATATGAGGAATCCGACACAGCGACAGCCTTCTTCCCGAGCCCGCCGTGCGACTGCACTCTACGATCGGCCGCATTTTGCCGCACTGGCAGCAGATCCCGCACGCAGGCAAGCCTTGCGCAAGCGTCAAGCCTTGACGATGGAACAACAAAGCTCGCGGCGTTCGCCCACTTGAAGATGTTGACGCACCGGCAGCCCAATCCCTCAACCTGCTTGATATACGCGGGCGAGACCGGCGCGTCGGTGATCCCGCTTTCGCGCGCTCCCGCCATGCGCCGGCGCTGCAGCGCACGCGGGGAAACCGCAGGAGAAGCAGCCGATTGGCTCTTGTCTGCAAACAAAACCCATACTTTGCAAACGGTGTTTTTTACCGAAAGCGCAGCCAGGCTTTTGCGCAGGACCACGGCGGAGGAAGCAGTGGGCGCGCACGCGACTGCCGCGATCGCGCAGGCGATGGCCCACCCGGCCAACGGCTTTCTTCGGGCAGCAACGCGACACGCATGGACAAAAGGGGAATTTGCGTTCATGGCGGAACACGGTCCAGTCGGATGTGCACGGTTGGGGCGGCGTGTTCGTGCTACTTTGCGCGCACAATTTCTACTCTTCGGTTGAGCGCTCTGCCGGCCGCGGTCCTGTTGTCGGCAATGGGGTTGGCCGCCCCGTATCCCACGGCGCGCATGCGCCGGGAGTCGATCCCTTGATTTATGATATACTGCCGGACCGCTTCCGCGCGCATCTGGGTAAGCTGCATAGCGGCAGCATATTTCCCGAGGCCGTCGGCATAGGAGCGCACTTCGATCTCAATGTCGGGAAACTCCTTCAAGGTCTTGACAATTGCGTCAAGCCATTGAAAGGATTCGAACGTAAGCTCCGCCGTGGCGCCTTGGAAGGTCACGCCGCGCAACACCTGCTGCCTGGGAAAATCGGGTTCCTTCTTGGGCGGCTTCGGCGGCGGTGTGGTGTCGGGGCAGACGTTGTTCCACGCGGGGCCCGCCACGTTGGGACACTTGTCTTTGAGGTCGGGAACGCCGTCCTTGTCGTTGTCGAGGTCAGGACATCCGTCGGCGTCTTCGAAACCGTCAAGGTCTTCCGGCTCATTCGGGCACTTGTCGACCGAATCCGGAATGCCGTCGTGGTCGTTGTCGTAGTCGGGACATCCGTCGTTGTCCTGGAACCCGTCGAAATCCTCGGGTTCGTTGGGACACTGATCCTTTGCATCCGGGATGCCGTCGCCATCGTTGTCGAAATCGGGACAGCCGTCGTCGTCCTGGAATCCGTCAACGTCCTCGGGCTTTGTCGGACACTTGTCGACGCCCTTGCACACATCCGCGTATTTGCTTTCCCGGTGTTTTTCGGACACCCACGGATCGCAGATGCCATCCTTGTCGCCGTCCGGTTCCGGGCAACCGTTGTTTGCGACCGGCCCGGAATCATCGGGACAGCGGTCCACGTTGTCCGCCACGCCATCGTGGTCGCGATCTTGCATTGCAAGGAATCCGTTCCACCCGAATGTGAATTGGACCCCGAAATCGGGTTGGACTCCCGTGGAATAGGTAAAGCCCTTTTGATGCCAATTGTACCTGTAGTCGTCCTGCTTCGACGAAAGGCTGAAATCTCCGGTAAGGTAGAAATAAAGGCCACTGGGCGTGGTGATGCGGACACCCGGCGTGGCCCACAGCGGGTCCTTGCGGATATCGTATCCCGACGACAGGTTGCTCCACCGCGATTCCCCGGTTACTTCGGCAAAAAGGGTGATGAATTCGGCCGGTGTGTATTCCAGGGCAAGCGCGCCGAGAATCGTGTTCTGCTTGTTGACTTCCGTGAAAACACCGCCAAGATTCGCATGGATCTGCAGCGGAACGCGTTTGCCGAAATCGAACGTAAAAACCATCATCGGCTTTACGGTCACGTAATCCACCGTGTAAAGATACCGGGCAGGATTCAGGCCGGTATCGCTGGCAAAATGCAGATGCCGCGGAAAAAGCCCGTCACCCTTCATGCCGGTGGGAAGGGTGGCCGAAAGAAGAATTGCCTGGTAGAAAACCTTGTCGAATGAAACAGGGGGGAGCATCAGCTTGGTGGTTACTTCCAGGTCGCCCAGTCCTGCGTCCGACGGTCCGAAACCGCTCCAGTCGTAGTACAGTGGCAAAGCGACCGACAGGTCCCAGAAATCGAGCAGCCCGAGCGCAAGGAAGAAATCGGAGGAAATGATCTTTGCGGGGTCCTGAATAACATTTACAATTGACTTATCGTCCGGCTCGATGTTGCCAAGATCCCACGTGGGGCCTTTTACATAATCGGAGGATTGCTGGAATTCCACTCCCAGCCCGACGTTCATCTTTGCCCGGCCCAGCGTCTTTGCCGACTGAGTGCGAACGACGCCGTTGAGGCCGTCCGTGTTCTCCGTTGCCCACGATCCTGCGGCAGCGCACAGCCACAGCACGCACCCCGAACGAATTATTCCCGCCAGGCCCATCGCCTGTCTCCTTTGACAATCGTCGCCGCGGCAGCCGTCGCGAGGCCGCAGGGCTTCAGTCGCTGCGCCTCATTTCGATCCGCCGGTTAAACGCGCGTCCCTCCGGTGTGGAATTGTCGGTAATCGGATCCTCGCCGCCTCTGCCCACCGCAGTGATACGCGAAGGATCTATCCCGCGCAATATAAGATATGCACGCACGGTTTCGGCCCGGTGCAACGAAAGTTTCTTGTTGGACGCGGCATTGCCCCCATTATCGGTGAATCCGCAGATTTCTATCTTCACTTCCGGGAATGCCTTGAGCGATTCGTACACGTCGTCGAGTTTCTGGTACGACTCCGAGGCAAGGTCGGCCGAATTCGCCTTGAACTCGACGCCTTTGAGAATGAGCCGGCCGCGCTTGATTTCCTTTACTTTTGGAGATTCGGCAGCCTGTTTGGGGCACCCCGCGTTGTCGGCGGGCCCGGGTTCGTTGGGACACTTGTCGAGGCTGTCAGGCACGCCGTCGAGATCGTTGTCGTAGTCGGGACATCCGTCGGCGTCCTCAAAACCGTCCATGTCTTCGGGAAGGTTGGGGCACTTGTCGATCCCCCTGCACACCTTTTCGTATTGACTCTCACGGTGAGAATCGGCCACCCACGGATCACACACACCGTCCATGTCGTTGTCGGGGTCTGGACATCCGTCTTTGTCCTGGAACCCGTCGTAGTCTTCGGGATCGTCCGGGCAAGCGTCCAACGTGTCCGCGATGCCGTCTTTGTCGTTGTCGTAGTCTGGGCATCCGTCAAGGTCTTCAAATCCGTCCTTGTCTTCGGGCACTTGCGGGCATTTGTCAATTGAGTCCGGAATGCCGTCGTTGTCGCTGTCGCCGCCTTTTTGTACTTTGTGCCCCGGTTCGGCCTTAAAAAGAAAGCCGCACCAGCCCACCGACGCGCTCACTTTCCAGTCCGGCTGCAGGCGGGCAACGGTAAAGGCATTCTGCGCTTCATACATTATGGGGGCGTGCGAAGACAGGCCCCAGTCGGCGCCCAAAGACAGGAACCCACCCTCGGGCAGGTGAATAGTGAGCCCGGGTGAAACCCTGAGCGGATCATTGTCTATTTTGAAGCCGCCCGTCAGGCTGCCCAGACGCGGCTCGGCGCTCGCCTCGGCGTACAGCGAAATCCACGAGGCCGGCCGGTACTCTGCCGCGGCGTCGAACAGAAGCACCTCGTCGAATCCCCGCGCCGGAATCACGCGGGCGCCGACATTGAGATGCAGCTGCAACGGGATAACATTGCCGTGTTCCCAGCAGTTGAAGGTGAGGAGAATCTTTCCCTCTATTTCCGGGACGCCCGAAGAATAGCAACTCGAAATTGCCTGGGCCGAGTCGTTGCTCGGCGTAAACAGGGTTGAATCCTTGAGCAAGTAGTAGGTGTGCCGCGGAAAATACCCATGCGTTCTGTCGCCGGTGGGCACACTGACGCCAGCCAGGTACGCCATATCGAGAACGCGCTCACCCTTGCGGGGAGGCAATTGCAATTTCAGTTTCATTTCAAGATCGCCGATGCCTCCCTGAAGTCCCCCATATCCGGGGGTGGGATCAAAACGGGATACATTGTCAATGTATAAAGGAAGCGCTGCCGAAAAATCGAGGAATTGAAGGATACCGAATCCAAGCGCCGGCATGAGGTCGTATTGGTAGGCCTGAGGAACAAGATTTCTGCCGTAAGGGTTCGGCTCAGCATTGACATTAACACATTGGATCTGTGTGGGATCGAGACTGACATCGCCGAACGCCGAGAAGGCCAGCCTGCCCATGCCAAGCGTCTTCGCGCTCTCGGTGTACTTGAGTCCCGCCTGTCCATACGGGGTTAGTACCGGATCACTCGCCGATTGGGCTGCACCGGTGGAAAACAAACACATGATGAGTGCTGTCGCTGCAGAGGCCGCCAAACTTTTATTGAGGCCTGCGAAGGACGGTGCTTGCGGATTGAAACTGCAGTGATGGTTGTATAATCTATCTCGGAACAAGAACAAAAACATTACCAATGTCCCCCCACTCCAATTTAGCCGTCAGGATTGCCAGGATGCGTGATATCGCCGCAATTCCGACCTTTGTAAAACGCTTAAAAATTACTCTGTATGCCAACGAAAATCAACGTTTCTGAACAGCTTTATTACCCAAAGATTACATCACTTGCCCGTTGGAGCGCATGTTGAGGCCGTGCATTGGCCGCCTCACTCATCAATCTTGTCCCTTCCCATCACGTCCCTTCACCCGCGCACCCGGTAGAGGCAATCCTCCGACAAACCTGGAACGAGCGCCGTTCTCCGGAAATTGCCAAAACGTTCCGTCTAATAATAATAGTACACTCCCCGTTCCGGCGACGGTAGAAAATTCATTTCGGACAGAAAAATAGTTGGTGAAAATACGTGCCCGCCGAGATACAATTAGCAAAAGTGACCCGCAAAACCCTCATGTCGTGAAAGCAAGGCTATGGTCGCGAAAAAGGAACTGCAGAGCAAAATCGAACAAATTACAAACCTTCCGACGCTCCCGGCTATCGTCACCCGCGTTATGCACATTGTCAATGATCCATCGAGCTCCGCAAGCGATGTCGCCTTTGTGGTGGGACAGGACCTCGCGCTGTCGGCCAAAATCCTGCGGCTTGCCAACTCCGCGTTCTACGGCGTGCCACGCACCATAACCAGCATCAACAACGCGGTGGTTATCCTGGGGCTCAAGGTCATCAACACAATCGTGCTGAGCCTCACTGTTTTCGACCTGTTCCCGCACGAAAAGAAGTCGTCGCTCTTCAACCGGACCGCGTTCTGGCGTCACAGCACAAGTTGCGCGCTCATATGCCGGTTTCTCGCAGAAAAAATGAAGAAGTTCGTGCCGTTCGACGCCGAGGAGGCGTTTTGCGCGGGCCTGTTGCACGATATCGGGAAAGTAGTGATGGAACAATACCTGCACGAAGATTTCCACAAGGCGCTCAAACACGCCAAGCAGCACAGGGTGCCGCTGTTTGAAGCCGAACAGGAGACGCTCGGTTACGCGCACACCGATGTCGCCCAGTGGCTCACGTCCGGGTGGCAGCTTCCCGTGGAGCTTCAGTTACCGCTTGTCTACCATCACGACCCGCAGCATGCCACGGATTGCGCCGACATCGTTGCCCTGTGCCACTACGCCGATTTTCTCTGCTACGAGCTCAAGCTCACCATCGACGAGGATTATTCCGCGCCGCCGCTCAACCAGGCAAGCGCCGACCTGCTGGAACTGTCGCCCCAGGATATCGACGACCTTGCCGGACGATTGTCAATGGAACTCGAACGGGTGAACGTGTTCTGCGATATCGCGGAGGGATAACCACCTCGCCCCATCACCCCGGCCTTCGGCCACCCCTCTTCCCCTCTCCTTGGCAAGGAGAGGGGAAGAGGGGCCGCGGGAGTTGAGGTGAGGTTACTTGATTTCCTCAATCGCAATGAGCGGCTGGTCCTTTTCGACCATGGCGCCGTCTTCGACGAGGAATTGCAGAATTTTGCATTTGACGGGCGTGACGATTTCGTTGAAGAGCTTCATGGCTTCGACAATGCACACTTTTCCACCGGCCTCAACCATGTCGCCCACGCCCACGAACTTGGGCTTGCCCGGCCCGGACGTGGAGTAGAACGTTCCCACCAGCGGCGCCTTGATCGACATGCCGGCCGGCACCGGGGTGGCAAGCGGAACTTGTTTCTCTTCCCTAACGGCTGCCGGCTTGATTTCTGCGGGTTTGTCCCGATTCCTGCTTGCGGCCGCAGCCGCAGGTTCGACCGGTGCCGGCTTGGAAACAACGGGGCTTCTATTGACGTCGGATTTGAGCGATAGGGAGAAATCGCCTTTCTTTACAGTCAACTCGTCCAGGTGCAGGCCGCCTGCCTTGTCCAGAAGCTCGCTCAGGCCGCGGTAATCTTCCTGGTGCAGGATCTGGTCGAGCGTCGGGACATCCTGTTTCTTCTCCGCTGCAGCCGGCTTCTTTTCCGTCGAGCTCCGCAGTTTCCGGATCTCGATGTCGGCCGGCGACTCCGGACGTTTATCCGGTGGTAAATCGCGCCACTTGAAATACTCGAGGCTCGGCTCGGGCAAAATGCAATAGGAAATGATGTCTTCCTCATTCTTGATATATCTGGGATCGATGCCTTCGGTGGCCTTCGGCAGCATGGGAGGAATCGTGTCGCCCGGCCGTGCGGTTATCGGCTTTTCGTCGCCCAATATCTTTTTGACAAGCTCGGCGTTCATCTTCCCGGGCGCGCGTCCGTACAGCCCGCGAAAATAGTCCTTCACCTCGTTGGGGACGATCTTGTAGCGCTCGCCGGCAAGAATGTTCATCGTCGC